>FRDC01000600.1_pt2 | contig 80629 bp, 80 predicted proteins | sample 1106171 | NCBI WGS metagenome assembly FRDC01 (sample SAMEA3930566, study PRJEB13176) | freshwater metagenome | biome: Drinking water system; feature: drinking water; material: water | place: Singapore | collected 2014-12-20 | reverse complement strand
GGCAGAATCTGTCCAAACAAGCGGAGCCACCTCTGCCCAGGAACCATGGTTGGCGTCCCATTCACCGCAATCCAATATGAATATCTTGCTCCAAATGGACTTTTTTCCTCCACGGGCGACTGACGACCAAATGCACCAAAGTAATCGTTGATAGATGCACGTTGCCACGTGCCAGTCTCCGCATTAAGAGCAATTGAGGTGCTAGCGATATGTCGAAGGTTCTCCTTAACTGCTTCGGCAGCTTGATGGTTTCCTTGACACATTTTAGCTACGAGTCCCATATACAAGAAATCATTTTGAGGCACTCCATTCATCTCAAACGCTCCATAGTGGAACGCGTCACCAGTTTCATCAAAGGTAAATTTAAGCAAGCCGTCAACCGTCTTTCCTAAGTATTGTATTTTCCCATTGATGCTAACAAACCTAATACCGCTTTCCGTTTTGCTGCCCACCCATGAAGGAGAAACAAAAGTGCCAGCTACCATCTGCTCCATTGTTTTGTTAGAGCAAGCATTGACTGAACTTTGTTTCACAATCTTCACTTCGGCACTCTCACGGCACCCAACTATTTGAGCAAATGTTGCCACTAACAAAAGGATTGCATAGACATTAGCATTCTTCATTAGATTGCACTCCTTCGGTCATGCCCTCTCCGCACCATCAACACAGACACCGCATTCAAGCAGAAGCCCAATTCTGGCATCGTTACGACACCCCTACTGCGTGAAGGCTTTTACTGTTCGATGCTGAAGTTTTCCTTTGAAGCTCTGCGCGTTCCTTAATTACCCTCTCGATCAGCTTCTTGTTGTAGCGCTTGGCGCAAAGGAATCCGTCGATAACAAGCATCAATACCAAAAATACGGCGGCGAAGCCAAAGCTCAAGACGAACACGGTGATCACGAAGAAGAAGGCAACTATTCCTATAAGCCAGTTATTACAGTAGATGTAACCAGCTCCTGGCAGAAACAGGTTTAGCAACGCAGCGACACCTCCCGACTTCTTTCTGGACTCAACAAGCAACATCAATTCCGCTTCACTCATATAGCCCCCCTGTATATGGATATGGGGATGACGCCCAATCACAGAGCATGCTGTCCCACATAGTTCGCACCATGAGCGTACACGCGGGCATGAGCTTTTGTCGGTTCCTGCTTTAGGGACTTCCCCTTTTACAGCTCTGAGACCCGTCCATCCTTAATCATTCCGTGCCATTCCATCGGCAACTGTTTCGGTTCACGTACGATACATCTAGCGCCGCATTGGCAATGCTAACATTGGCAACTCTAATAGTAGCAGGCATTAGCAGCGCGTCAAGAAACAACGCACGGCGGTCGGGCAGAATCACGTCTCCAATGGTGCGCTTGTACTTGTCGTAGCCGTTTGTCTGGAGCGTGACTTCTTTCCCGAAGGCAAGGTCAGAGACGGCTTGTTTGGCTGTAGACTTGGCAATCCCCTGGAGTGTGCTAGGCTTTAGCGTAGGGGATATAGAATTCCAGTCACGGTAGCAAGGAGTATCTGATGAAAAGCATGATGGTAGCAGTGATGGCGGTGATCGCAGGACTCAGCACAGGCTGTGCTCAGATAGAGTATTTACAGAACCCCGCGAACTACCGCGTAAACCCACTCAACGGTAAGAGAATGTACTGTTACGGAGACCAACGCGATGGCGGCACGATTTGCGATGGCTGGATGTCTCAGACGCAGATTGCCCAGAGGGAGGCACAGGAGAAGATCGAAGCGGAGAGAGCCGCGACTGCCGCAAAGGAGACCGCACTGATCTACGGGACGACCGAAGAGAGGGAGGCGTTGGTCCGTGCGTCGATCAATCGTGTCCGTGTCGCGGAGGGACGTGAGTTGATCGGGCATGCCATGACGGACGAGGAACGCGAGTTGCTTGCCTTGGCAGAAACCTCAAACGTCACGATTGCAGAAATAAAGAACACCCTCAGGGTGAGGGAAACAAAGATGATCGCCGCAGCGAAGAAGGAAGCCCAGATTGCCGCGAAGGCAGCAGCCTTTGCCGCATCTCCAGCAGGCAAACTCAAAGCGAAACGCGAAGCGGAAGCCCAAGCGAAGCGCGATGCTGAAGCCTTCAATGCCATTTTCGGAAAGAAAGGCGTGTTCGGTGCAGCGATTGAGAACTATAACAACATGACGCAAGCAGAACGCCAGAGGTTCAACGAACGGAACGAAGAACGGAGATATCAGGAATCACAACAGCGAAGCCGCGAGAGTGCCGCGAGACAACAGGCGCAGCAGGACCGAAACGTATTCTGCCACCGCAACTTCGGGCGTTCGTGCTAGTCATAAGTTTCCCAAAACCCGACTCCTCTCATGCTTCCATTCCACGCAAGTCATTGATTTTGCTATGACTCTAGATCGATTCTGAATCGAAACTCATCTAGTCGGTCCATGCTCCGCAAGTACTTGATTTTATTGAATCATTCATAGCTAACGGCAATCGACATTTTGAATCCGTCTTTCCATTCGTCTGCGACCTGTTTTCATGAGGAAACTGTCGCTTACGCTGACCCTGTAGTAGAGAGTTTCCGTCTCTTGCTCCGAGCAAATACCAGGTACCCAGTGCGACTACGAGTGGTTCCCATCATGCCATCAATGACGCTTGCCAGCGCAGCAATCTCTGAGCGTGACATTGCCAGCGTATCTTCAAGACCTTCTTCTATGCGTTCCCCCCGAAGTGTCTGGTTACGCCGCCAGTTCTTGTTCACCCAGGCATCTTCCGATTCCAAGTGCTCCTGATCGAATGACAACTTGTAGCGTAAATATGCCTTCTTCTTGATCCAATCATTTCCACCCTTGGTGATATACCGCGCAATATCGACCACACTCTTTTCTGGTGTCTTGGCTTTCCCGTTGAACACCTTGGACAGGGGTTTCATCAGCACTTGCCGTGGTTCATGTTTCCACTGTCGCCTCAATTGCTGCTCCAAGTCTGTGAAGTGCCGAGGCTGAGTCGCCACGACAATCCCATGAAAGTGGATCAGGAAGAAGACCGACAACCCCTGGTGCCGTTTTGGCAATCGTTTCACCATCGATTCGCACACCGCGAGTTTGCGTTCTTCCGAGTCGGACTGATCTGTGAGTTGCCGCATAAGGTCCATTGAAACAACTTCGACTTCTATCACGCCCAAGCACCACAGTCCCCGACATCGTTCAATGACAGATTGGAGTTGTTCTTTGAAGGCACGGACTGTCCGTAGTGTTCGATCAACATCCAGCACCTCCATGCTATGCAGCACAGTGGGAAAGCGAAACCTGTCCTGTGCCGCCAAGGAACGCGGATCAACTTTCACGCCATACCGCTTGTTCACTTGGATGAGGTCGCGTTGTTGTCGCCGCACTAACCGCTGGACAGTGGCTAATTTCTTGAGGTAGCGATCCGCGAGTTGCTTTGCATGGAGTTTATGGATTTCAGGGGATAACAGGGTGCTGTCTTGCAAGTGATGGAGTCCTACCGATGCCAACGCTTTTTTCAAGCGAACAGCGTTCTGCATCCCATAAGTGAACCGTGCTTTCCTCGCCTCTTCCTTGAGAGCAATCGCCGTCCGTGCCGACAACTTGTCTTGGTGTTTCCGAAATTCTGACTTCATGGCTGCCCCCTGCGGGTATTTATGTGAGTTTGATATGAGTTTGATATCGGTCAAGAGCGCCCACGAACCCTGGCATTCAGCAGACCCATCGTCCCAAAACATCGCGTCTGTAGCCATGAAATCTTGTAATTCGTGAAGGCACGGAGGACCCCAAGCCAAATCTACCCCTTTGAGTGACACATAGACCTCGCAAAACAAGCCTCTATTGGATCCAGGCACCCCAGACCCATACCTACCGAATTGCCAGAGCGAGATGAACTCTTCGTGTGCATAAATATGATAGACGCCAAAATGGAGGTACTGATGAAGCCGATGAAAACATTTCTGCTGCGACTGCCTGAGTCCCTGATGGATGAGGTTGCCGAAGTCAGCGAATCACAGTGTTGCACGAAATCCGCTTTTGTACGGCAATCGCTGCAAAGGAACATTGCGCTGACCCGAGACGTGGAAATGCCGCTGCTCCGTCGCCACCACCAAGAACTCACGCTCAGGCAGTTGCGAATTGCCGAATCCATTTCAAAAGACAGGAAGGACTAACCCATGACCAAATTGTTGTCCCATGAACAAAAACGATTGCGCGAACATGCCGCGCTCACGCTTAACCTTTCACCAGATACCAAAGCGGAAGTCACAAAGAAGGATGTTACCGAATTCACCAAGCACCTATTGACGACCGTAGCGCAAAAACGGCACATCAAGCATTGGCAGGTGGTGTTGATAGAGGTGGATGGAGAGAAGTCATGAACTCATTCGCGCAGCACATCCAAGAGACTTCCACTGAGCCAGGAAACCCTGCTCGAACATTTCCGATGACCCTACGTGATTTGATCGATTCGTTGGAGTTCTTCGATAACAAGGACCGCATCGTGGAGGTGTTCCTTGAGTCCCCAGTCGAGAACGCGATTTGCGTGAGGTTCCCGCCAATAGAAGACTCCGACCAATCAACCAACCTATGCGCCAACACGCCATTCTGGTAAAGCATGTTTCACCTGATACAAAGCTTGCCGTTACCAAGAAAGGTCTGGAAGGCTTCACCAAAGACGTTCTCGACAAATTGCAATTCAATAGAACGATCAAGAATGCTCTGTTGGTGCTAATAGAGGTAGAAGGAGAAAAGGTATGAGGGAAGACATGAAATCACCCTGCGACGCTCACTGTGACCACTTCCCAAAGTGAAAGGTGTTTTTGCTAGGATCGACTGCGAAGCGGATTCTTTGCAGACATCCCATGTATCCAATTATGTTACCCCGCCATTTTTCAGGAACGAAAAATGTTGAATCGACATCTAAAGACTCACCCTCGTTAGCTAACAGAGTAATCTGAATTCTGTGAATTGTTCCCCGAATAGAACCTATTCTTGTTGACATCTCAATCGTATTGTCCCTCTCGAATGAGTATCCCAATGCATCCAGGATTTCCGAATCGAAGACGCAATATGGCGCTCCCGTATCAACCATAGCGAATACAGGAGAATCCAGGTTATCAATTTTGACGGCAATGAAAAGCTTGGAATTGGTAGGGTCTTGAGCGACCAGGTCGTCTTGATACTGACAATTACCTGTGGTGAATGGCTGCCCGCCGTCCATCAGCATGGAGGTTTCTATTCTATGTGGTGGATAACGGGAAGAACGGTCAGTTGCTTCTGCTTCAAAGCAGCTAGGACTTCTTTAAACGTGTCGCCCGAAGCAACAACTTGCTCTCCAAGAACCGCTACCCATTTTCCATGGTAGCTGGCTCGATTCGTCTTAATCCATGTCGCTTCACTCTTACGGTGCGGGAATGTTTCGGCGTGTGTAACCACCTTCTCTAAGGTCAGCGCGTGATTCAGTTTCAGAATGGGCTCGCTAAATTTTTGCCCTGCGCGTGATGCATCCTGTAGCAATTGGCGAGCTTTAATCAGCTCGCCCTTTGATAACAAGCCCTTTACTTCTCCCAAGAGCAACATGTTCTTCAAGTCGGTGACTGATTGCTCGAAACTTAATGACGATTCGTTTTTCTCGTGTTTATGCTGAGGAATCGTGACTTCCGATGCAAATAGACTTTGAGTGCCGGACAAACGAGGCAGGATGAAAGACGTGGGAGTCTGTCCAACAGAGCGTGGTAAAGCAAAGTGCCTTTCCTGAAATCCTGAGTTAGCGAACGTGTCAGTTTGTTGGCGAAACGTGCCCACAGAGCTTTGAGCCGTTTTAAAAGCCGAAATCTGTTGGTAGATGCCAGAACTCGCCAGTGCCTCTGACATGTGTCCTCTATGTGAGAGTCATATCCAGGTTGCTTGAAACTGTATCGAACGTTTTCTCAACAAACCCCGGCAAATCATCCGTGGAAAGCTTTGCTCCATCGAGGTTTACGGTAGTTCTGAAGAAAATTCCGTTGGGAACTCTGACGGACGTATCAAGTACGACTGATGAACTTGCAATTTTGTCATGCGCCCCATGATAAAAGACAACACCTTGACCAGATGTGGGACCAAGACCCATTGGAACCTTTGGTACCAGGTCTTTCCAAAACTCCACGGTGCTTTTATCTTCAAGCAGTCCATGTAGTGCCAGAGTGACGTTGTACTCTCGGACCTTAAATCCGGTAGCCATCTGACCCAAAGAGTGGAATGTCTTTTTGTAAACGGCGATCATCTGATCGTGAGACAATTGTGTTGTTTCAGAAAAAGTAATCTCCAGTCTATCTAAGGACAGCTTCACCAGTGCGTTCAGATTGAGGAGATAATAGCTGACGCTGACTTCAGCTAGGTTTGGCACCCCGTATACAAGCTTAACGTCATTTAAGCTGATCCCAAATTCGGAGAGATCAGAGTAAAGAGCTGAGTGAACACGCGAGGCGGGAGGATCGAGGAGGTCAAATAGCGGGACCAAGAAATGCGCTTGTAGAGATATCTCGCCATGCACTACTTTAAAGGAAGTCATATTCTCCCCCACGTATCAATTTCCCACGATAGCCGCTTTGTTCGGACGGGTCAATACTTACCTCTTTCCACTCATTCCAAGAAAGCTTTGTCGGCAATACACGGCTTTTACGTTTGCATAACAGCCTTTGCGCTGGAATCGCCGTCAGGAACTTTGATGAAAAAGGTTATAGGAGAAGAGAAGTTTTGTGCGGGGTGACTACAAGCGATTAAGAGCCACCGCAGTAGCGTTTAACGGTAATCCTGACCACTGAATCAGAGTGCGTATCTGAACGACTTTGGAACCGCGCTCTGACCCTTCAGGCAGCATTCTTGAGGCATTTGTAGACGGACCCCACACCGATCTCCAGGGACTTGGCAATCTCCTTGATCCCTGCTCCCTTCTCTCGGAGTAATCGCACTGCTTCCGCGACTGAGGAGTTCATTTTTGTTTTTCTGCCAAATTTCACACCCCGTGCCTTTGCTCTCTCACGCCCCAATGCAGTTCTTTCAAGGATCATGGTGCGTTCGTAGTTCGCCAGACACGCGAAGATGTTGAAGATCAATTGCCCCGTGGGGGAACTAGTGTCGATCTGTTGCTTGATAGAAATGAAATCGCATCGATGTCCCTTGAGAGACTCTAAAATGTCCAAACAATGTTTCAATGAACGTCCCAGTCTGTCGATGGAGTAGACCACGACCGTATCGAACTTCCTCGCAAACGCATCCTGTAGCAGTCGCCCAAGTGCCTCGCGTTCATCTTTGCCTGTGGTGCCTGAGATCGTGTCCGTGTATTCTGCGACGACCTGATAGCCGCAGCGTTCTGCATACTGCCGACATTCCCGAATTTGCAGGTCGGTAGATTGCCCCGTCGTTGACACTCGCCCGTAGATTGCGACTTGCTTCATATCGCCCTCCTTAGATGCTAAATCGTAGCGAATGCTCAGAAATTATGTTAGAGTTAATGTTAGAGTAATAGCATATAACACATTGTATTTACAATACTATCACTGAGCTAATCGCCCATCGTGTGGAGTCTAGCATGGGCTTTCGGCAGGGTTCAATGCGAACCTTGTGCAGGTGCTCCGTCATCAACCTGGGTTTGTATGCCAGCTGCCTTGACTTCACTAAAACACGGTTTCTAGAATGGGCTCCTTTCCCAGGCAAGGATTGTCGATCGCATGAGAGATGACATCGTCATCGTGGGTGGTGGTCTGGCTGGATCGGAAGCGGCCTGGCAGGCGGCAAACCGTGGCGCCAGAGTTACGCTCTACGAAATGCGCCCGAAGGAAATGACGAAGGCGCACAAAACCGGCGGCTTAGCCGAACTCGTCTGCTCAAATTCTCTGGGGTCGATCGATCCGCACAACGCTCCCGGCGTGCTCAAGGAAGAGATGCGCCGGCTCGGCTCCCTGATTATCGCCTCAGCCGAACAATCCAAAGTCCCGGCCGGATCGGCACTGGCAGTCGATCGTGATCAATTCTCTTCGACCATTACCCGGACATTGGAAAGCCATCCGAATATCAGAATTCTTCACGAAGAGATCGCCGAAATCCCCACCGACTGTGTCTGCATCGTGTCAACCGGTCCGTTGACGTCCGACACACTTTCCCAGGCCATTCGCGCCGTGACCCAATCGCAGCATCTCTATTTCTTCGATGCCATTTCGCCGATCATCGACGCAGACTCGATCGACATGGATATCGTCTTTCGTGCCTCCCGCTACGATAAAGGCACAGACGATTATCTTAACTGTCCCATGACGGACGAACAGTACAACGCCTTCTATGACGCGCTGCTCGCAGCCGAAAAGGTGCAGCCCAAGGATTTCGAGAAAACGCCGTATTTTGAAGCCTGCATCCCGATCGAGGTCATGGCGGAACGCGGCCGTCATACCATGCAATTCGGGCCGCTCAAACCGGTCGGCTTGGAAGATCCCCGAACCGGCCGTCGGCCCGCCGCCGTCGTACAACTGCGGACTGAGAATGTGCATCGCACCTGTTACAACCTGGTCGGATTTCAGACCAAGCTCACGTATCCGGAACAAAAACGCGTCTTCCGCCTGATTCCGGGCTTGGAGCGTGCGGAGTTTCTGCGCTATGGGAGCTTGCATCGCAACACCTTTATCAACTCGCCCCAGTTGCTCACAGCCACGCTACAATTCAAAGCCCGCAACACGTTGTTCTTCGCCGGGCAATTGGTCGGCGTGGAGGGTTATACCGAATCAGCGGCGATGGGCGGCCTGGCCGGCATCAATGCGGTGCGGGTATTGAACGGGGAGCCGACGGTGACGCCACCGCCGACGACGGCGCATGGATGCCTGGTCGCTCACGTGGCGCTGTCAGATCCCCGCCACTTTCAGCCGATGAACACGAATTTTGGCCTGTTTCCTCCTTTGTCCAGCGCGCCGAGGGACAAAGAAATGAAACGGCGTATGATCGCCCAACGGGCTCTTGAGGACTTTGCATCATGGAAGACGCAATCCGGGCTTTCATGAGCTTTCTTGACGTCGAGCGTAATGCATCCGCCGAGACCATTCGCAATTACCGGTCGGATCTCCGGCAGTTGACATCGTTTCTTTCTGGAACAGGCCACGCATCCCGTCTGATTCAAGTAGACCATGTGACGGCTGAAGATATCCGGGCGTATCTCCACCAGTTAGATCGAAAAGGTGAGAAAGCCTCATCCCTGGCGAGAAAGCTGGCTGCCATACGGAGTTTCTACCGCTTTCTTCTGCGTGAAGAATCAGTACAGAAGAATCCGGCGGATGATATCCGGAGCCCCAAACTGCCCAAACCGCTTCCACGCGTTCTGGCCAAGGACGATGCCGGAGCCTTGATGGACTTTCCTGATGGCCGGTCCTCTCTTTCCTTGCGGGATCGCGCCCTGCTTGAAACATTGTATTCCACCGGCGCTCGTGTCAGTGAAGCGGTCGGGATCAACATCGGTGATCTCGATGAAGGTGAGGGGCTTGTCCGCCTGAGAGGCAAGGGCCGGAAGGAACGAGTGATCCCGATCGGTGATGTCGCAACTCGAGCCATCCGCGCGTATCGTCAATCACTGGGGTCTGAATCCCTCGAACGGCGCCCGGGCGCTCCTCTGTTCTTGAATCATCGCGGGGGCAGACTCACCACACGGAGCGTGGCCCGAATCGTTTCTCGATATTCCAGTCGCCTTGCCGGTGGAGCCGTCAGTCCTCATGCCCTGCGGCATTCCTACGCAACCCACCTGCTCGATGAGGGCGCAGACCTCAGATCGATTCAGGAGATGCTCGGGCATGCATCGCTCAGCACCACGCAGAAATATACGCATCTGGCCGGCGATCGCCTGGCTGCCGTCTACGACCATGCCCACCCGCGGGCACGCTCGGTCTCAACCGCTCTGCCGCGAAAGGATCAGAAGCCGTCATGATCATTCGATCCACCACGGTTCTGTGCGTCCGCCGGGCCGGACGAGTCGCCATGGGCTGCGACGGCCAAGTGACTGTCGGCACAACGGTGATGAAGCACAATGCCAAAAAGCTGCGGCGTCTCCATCACGAGCAGGTACTCGCCGGCTTTGCCGGGGCTACCGCGGATGCATTCACGCTCTTCGAAAAGTTTGAGGCCAAGCTGGAAGAGCACCGGGGCAACCTGACGAGGGCGGCGGTCGAACTTGCCAAGGACTGGCGGACCGACCGCGTCCTGCGCCGTTTGGAAGCGCTGCTGGCCGTGGCGGGCCAGGAACAGTCTTTCCTGATTTCCGGAACCGGCGATGTCGTCGAGCCGGAAGACGGCATCCTGGCAATCGGCTCCGGCGGGCCCTATGCCCTGGCTGCAGCCAGGGCGCTCCTGGGCCAATCTCAACTGGACGCTACAGCCATCGTTACTGAATCGATGAAGATTGCCGGCGCCATCGATATCTATACCAACCAGCAGATCACCGTCGAGGAATTATAACAGGCTGCGGAAAAACTCGGTGTATACATAAAACGCCAGAGGATTCTTAGGATGACACAATAACCACAGGATGCTCAAAAAGACCATCCAGCAAGGCCGCAGCGAGCGAAGAGGCGAGGCGTACGCTTCGGTACGTTGAGTCTCTGAGCGATGCGAGAACGCTGCTGGGGGACTTTTTCAGCATCCTGTTAAGGGTAAACAAGGAACATGACACACCCGGCAACCGACCCAGAGCCGCTGAATCTCAATAGCCTCACACCCCGCCAGATCGTCGAGGAGCTCAATCGCTACGTGATCGGTCAAAAGGACGCGAAACGGATGGTGGCGATCGCGCTCCGCAATCGTTGGCGCCGCCAACAGCTGTCTCCGGATTTACGCGACGAGGTGATGCCGAAAAACATCATCATGATCGGCCCGACCGGAGTGGGAAAAACGGAGATCGCCAGACGGCTGGCCAAGCTGGCGCAAGCCCCGTTCATCAAGGTCGAGGCTTCGAAATTTACCGAGGTCGGCTATGTCGGTCGGGATGTGGAATCCATCATTCGCGATCTGACCGAACTGGCCATCAACATGGTGAAAACTCACCGCCTGGAAGCGGTTCAGCAGAAGGCCGAGCAACATGGGGAAGAGCGCCTGCTCGATCTCCTCTTGCCGCCAACTCCGCCTCGACCAGGATTTACGGAAGGTACCGGTGAGACCGCCACATCGACTCCCCATGATTCACACGAGACCACCAGATCGAAACTGCGTCTCCAACTTCGAGAAGGTAAACTCGACGAACGGACCGTCGAGATGGAGACCCAGGAGCGACGCCTGCCGGTCGGGGTCATCTCCAATGCCGGCGGGCTTGATGAACTGGAAGGCAATTTGCGAGACATGTTGGGCGGGATGTTTCAGGGTAAGAAAAAGAAACGGCTGATGAAAGTGCCGGAGGCGCTGAAGCACCTCGCCCAGGAGGAAGCGCAGAAGCTCATCGACATGGACGACGCCGTACGTGAGGCCATCGCCAAGGTCGAGCAAACCGGGATCGTGTTCCTCGACGAAATCGACAAAATCGCCGGACGGGAACGGACTGCGGGGCCCGATGTCTCGCGGGAAGGCGTACAGCGCGATTTGCTCCCGATCGTCGAAGGCTGCACGGTGACGACCAAGCATGGACCGGTCCTGACAGATCACATTCTCTTTATCGCCGCGGGAGCCTTTCACGTGGCCAAGCCATCCGACCTGATTCCGGAGCTCCAAGGGCGCTTTCCAATACGAGTCGAACTGAGCCCCTTGTCGAAAGATGATTTTGTGCGTATTCTCACGGAACCGAAAGGGGCGCTGGTCCGGCAGTATCAAGCCCTGTTGGCGACGGAAGGTCTCGCCGTCGAGTTCACCGAGGACGGGCTGGAGGCGATCGCCGATATTGCGGTCCAGGTCAACGAACGAACGGAGAACATCGGCGCACGCCGTCTCTTTACTATTATGGAGCGACTGCTCGAACACATTTCATTCGCGGGAGCGGAGTGGCCGGATAAAGCCGTGAACATCACCGCTGAGTATGTCCGTGACCGGCTCAAAGACGTGGTAAAGGATCAGGATCTAAGCCGGTATATTCTCTAGCAGGTTGCGGAAAAACTCGTTTTATTCCCTGTGGTCATCATAGGCATCGAAGGTTGAGACGATACCAATGTGTCATCCAGGATGCTCAAAATGGCCGTCCAGCAAGGCCGCAGCGAGCGAGGAGGCGAGGCGTACGCTTCGGTACGTTGAGCCTCGGAGCGATGCGAGAACGCCGCTGGCGGACTTTTTCAGCATCCTGCTAGGCGAGACGCGACTCTCGCCGTTCGCGCATTGCTTGCTGATGGAGTAGTCCATGAACAGACTCATCAAAAAAGCCAACGTCCTGATTGAATCCCTACCCTACATTCGGGCATTCCGCGGAAAGACCGTCGTGGTGAAATACGGCGGCCATGCGATGACAGATACCTCCTTAAAAGAAAGGTTCGCACAGAATGTCGTGCTGTTGAAATACGTCGGGATCAATCCGGTCATCATCCACGGCGGAGGCCCTCAGATCGACAAAATGCTGGATCGGCTCGGGATCGAGGCAAAGTTCCGGCACGGTGTCCGCGTCACCGATGAAGCAACGATGGAAATCGTCGAAATGGTCTTGGCCGGACAAATCAACATGGAGATCACCGATCTCATCAACCGGCACGGCGGCAGCGCGGTCGGCCTGAGCGGAAAAGACGGAGGACTGATTTTAAGCAAGCCGCTGACAGCCAAGGCATGGGCAGAAAGTCTGGACCGCGACTGGGACGACAAGGACGACGACGGGGATTTCGGGCTCGTCGGCGATATTGAACGGGTCGATCCGAGCCTGCTGCATAAACTTCAAGGCGATCACTATATCCCCATCATCGCTCCGATCGGAACCGATCGCGAGGGAAATACTTACAACATCAATGCCGATCTGGTCGCAGGCGCTATCGCGGGCGCCCTGCGCGCGGAAAAGCTCGTCATGATGACGGACATCAAAGGCATTCGCGATGCCAAAGGCCACCACCTCTCGACCGTCTCGCGCAAAGACGTCCAGCGCATGGTAAAGAAGGGGACGATCACGGAAGGCATGCTGCCGAAAGTGCACGCCTGCCTGGATGCGATCGACGCCGGTGTCGGAAAAGCCCACATCATCGACGGCCGGATCCCCCATGCAATTCTTCTCGAGATCTTCACGCGGAAGGGGATCGGGACCGAGATCGTCGCCTAATCAGACCGTGAAGCGCATAACCACCGATGGCTGTTAAATTCCGACTGAGGGCTCATCTGCAGGCCTTGGTCGGAGAACGTCATCCGTGGTCCTCACCGGCCCATCTCCAGCAGACAGCACACTATATCGGTGAGCAGTTTTCCAACATCGGTCTTGCTGTCACGACGCACGACTTCGAGGCCTTGGGCGGTATCTATCGGAACGTGATCGGAGTCGCTCAGCCGCCGTCAAAGCAGGGCCAACCAGTTCTGCCTCCCCTGATCGTCGCCGCACACTATGACACCGTATTGGGCTCACCGGGAGCCGATGACAATGCCAGCGCATTGGCGGTCTTGCTCGACGTGGCGCAGCGAATCACACAGACCTCGCTCGGTCGTCCCGTCCACTTCATCGCATTTTGTCTCGAAGAGGAGGGTCTCTTGGGGAGTCAGGCCTACGTTGCCCACCTCACGGAGACACGCGAGCCCCTGCATGGTGCCATCATACTGGAATGTGTGGGCTACGCGCGTGATGAAGAAGGGTCGCAAAAGATTCCGCCAGGAGTCCCGATCGCCGTCCCGACGGTTGGAAACTTTCTGGCCGTCATCGGCAATCAGTCATCAAGTTCCCTGACCACGGCGGTTGAACAAGCGATGAGGCCTCACCTGCCGGTCGTGCCGTTGATCGTGCCGGGCAACGGCGAACTGTTGCCTGATACGAGACGGAGCGACCATACACCATTCTGGGAGGCTGGATTTCCGGCAGTGATGCTCACCGACACGGCCAACTTTCGTAATCCCCACTACCATCAACCGACCGATACGATTGAGACACTGAATCTGGACTTCATGTCCACCGTTGCAGATGGTATCACGGCGGCAGTACTCTCGTTGGCCGGTCGGCCTTCAACGTAGCTTTCATTCGCCGATTTGGCTAGACTCCCGGCCAATGCAACCTTCTCCAGGATCACCCCCATGTTCTTTGTCGCGTGAAAGCCCATGCCGGATAGCACCGTGAAATACAAGCGCTGATCAATGACGTCATGCCCACACTGAACTGGATCGGAAAAGAGGCGGTGGTCAATCACCACCGGCAGGTCCCCTTTCATCTGCTCAAAGACGTGCCCGATCTGGCCTGCGGCGAACCGGGCGACGGCAACCTCATCGTGCAGGGTGATAACCTCGTTGCACTCAAGGCGCTGCTTCCTTACTACGCGGGCCAAGTGAAGTGCATCTACATCGATCCGCCCTACAACACGGGTGTGGATGAGAGGAGCGACGAAGGAAAGCGCACGGGTTGGATATACAGTGACAACGTAAACAGCCCTGAAATTCGTGAGTGGTTGGGTAAAGTTGTCGGTGAAGAAGCGGAAGACCTCTCTCGGCACGATAAGTGGCTTTGCATGATGTATCCACGGCTTGCCTTGCTGCAGAAGTTCTTAAGGCAAGACGGGATGATCTTCACAAGTATCGACGAAATCGAACTGCCGACTTTGCGTCTGCTGTTCGACGAAATCTTCGGCGCGACAAATCGAATTGGTACTTTGGTATGGAAAAATGCAACCGACAACAACCCCACGAATATCGCCATAGAACATGAATACGTTCTTTGCTATGCCAGAAATAAGGAGAAGCTTCCTCGCGAGTGGAAATCCGTCAATTTGGCGGTGAAAGACAAGTTGCTGGCCACCGGGGAAGAGTTTGTCAGAAAGTATTCAGATGCTGCAGGACGGCAAAAGGAGTACACAAAATGGTTCAGGGAGAATAAGGATTACCTTTGGCCATTCGACCGGTACAAATACATCGATGATGGTGGCATCTACACAGGGAGCCAAAGCGTCCACAACCCAGGGAAAGAGGGTTACCGGTATGATGTGCTCCACCCCGTCACAGGAAAGCCATGTGTGCAGCCACTAATGGGTTATCGTTTTCCCAAAGACACACTTGATGACCTCATCGCCAATAACCGCGTCCTCTTTGGTGACGACGAATCCAAGATCATTGAACTGAAAGTCTATGCGAAAGATTATCGCGCAAAGTTTGCAAGCCTTTTCGAGTTGGACGGCCGAATTGGAACATACGAGATCAAAAACCTGTTCCCGAACGATAAACGGCCCTTCGACTTTCCCAAGCCCACGGAGCTAGTTGAGGAACTACTCAGCTTCACAACGTCGGCGGATGATTTGATTCTGGATTCGTTCGCCGGTTCTGGAACAAGCGGTCATGCCGTTCTGAAATTGAATCATGCTGATCGACAAAAGCGTCGGTTTATTCTCATCGAAATGAAAGAATCCATTGCACGAAGCATTACGGCTGAGCGGGTGCGGCGGGTGGCTGAGGGCCACAAGAATTCGAAAGGTGAGAAGATCGAAGGGTTCGGCGGTGGGTTTCGCTACTGTGCGCTGGGGGAGCAGCTGTTCGATGAGAGCGGGAAAATTCGTGAGACCGTGAGCTTCGCCGACCTTGCTCGGCACGTCTATTTCACGGAAACCGGCGAGCCGTTGCCGCGCGGGCGCGTGACGAAGTCGCCGTTCCTCGGGGACTGTCGCGGCATCGGCATTTATCTGCTCTATAACGGGATTCTTGATGACAAGAGCGCCAAGGGCGGGAACGTGCTCACGCGGGCTGTGCTGGCAAAATTGCCGAAGTTCGACGGGCAGAAAGTCATCTATTGTGCCGGATGCCTGCTGGGGAAAGACAGGCTGCAAGCGGAACGAATCCTGATTCGGCAGACGCCGTACGAGATCAAGGTGTCATGAACTCCTCTATCGATCCTCAGGAACTTGTCCGCCGGTTCAATGACGATGAAGAGGTCTGGCGCCGTTACTGTCAGAGGCGTGAATTGCGCCGGGTGCGTTGGTCGTCAAGTCCGCTTCCAGACGAAATTCTTGACCACCTCGACTGGCTCGAAGCGGAACGGCAGGACCGAGTCGTCTTCTGCATTGGGAAGGTTGTCTCATGAAGCAACTGAAGCCACTCGAATCCATGATCCTCACGATCCGTAACCACAAAGTCATTATCGACGCTGATCTCGCAGCGCTCTACGATGTGCCAACGAAAGCCTTAAATCAGGCAGTCAGACGCAACGAGGATCGCTTCCCGCACGATTTCGTCTTTCGGCTGTCCACAAAGGAGCGCTTGGAGGTGGTCACAAATTGTGACCACCTCGCCAGACTGAAATTTTCGAGAACCTTGCCGATGGCCTTTACCGAGCACGGAGCTATCATGGCGGCTACGGTCTTGAACAGTTCGCAGGCCGTCGCCATGAGCGTATTTGTGGTACGGGCGTTCGTCCGTCTGCGAGAACATATTGCGGCCAATGCAGCGATACTCAAACGGCTGGCGGAAATCGACCGCACGTTACTCCAACACGATACGGCCTTGTTTGATCTGTATGAAAAGCTGCTGCCGCTTCTGCAACCTCCGCCAGATTCTCCCAAGCGGCGGATCGGGTTTCACTCAAAGGGCAAATCGTGATCACGCTGAAAGACTATCAAGAGCGAGTCCTGGATTCGCTACGGGAGTTCTTCCGTCTGACTGCCAGGACCGGCGATCCCTCGTCGGCCTTTCGTGATACGACGCGGAAACTCACCGGGGAGGCAATGCCGTATCTCCCAATTTCCTCCACTGGGCTGGGGGATGGGATGCCCTATGTTTGCTTGCGTGTGCCGACGGGCGGCGGCAAGACATTGCTCGCCTGTTATGCCGCCGGGTTAGCGCAGCGCGAGTTTATGCGGGCCGAACGGGCCGTGGTGCTTTGGCTGGTGCCGAGTAATACCATTCTCGATCAAACTGCCGATGCCTTGCGCGATCCTCGCCATCCGTACCGTCGTGCGTTGGAACTCGCCTGCGGCGCTGTGGAAGTGGTGACGATCGAAGAAGCCTTGCGCCTCTCTCGTGCGACGGTGGAAGGGCAGACGGTGGTGATCGTGTCCACCATTCAGTCATTCCGCGTCGAAGATACGACCGGGCGAAAGGTCTACGACCAAAACGGCGCGTTTGCTGAGCATCTGCTTAACGTGCCCATCGACCGAGTGCCTGAATTATTAAAAGGAGCCGACGGAAAGCCCAAGCCATCGCTCGTGAACATGCTGCGGTTGCGTCGTCCCATCGTGATCGTGGACGAAGCGCACAATGCACGGACAGATCTTTCGTTCTCCACCCTCGGGCAGGTCTTGCCGTCTTGCATTATCGAGTTTACAGCCACACCGGCAAGAGAGAAGAACCTATCCAACGTGCTGCACCGCGTCTCAGCGGCTGAATTGAAAGCGGCGCAAATGGTGAAGCTGCCGTTGCGAGTCATCACGCGGCATCCCGGCCAGCGCGAACAACTCTTGGCGGAGGCGGTCACGTTGCGCGCCGACCTTGAAAAACGCGCCGTGACAGAGGGGCAACAGACGGGGGAATACATTCGGCCCATCCTCTTGATCCAGGCGGAGCGTGTGGATGCCTGCGAGTCGTTACGCGATCAGCTGGTGCGTGAGTTCAGTCTTTCAAAAGACGAGGTGAAAATCTCCGTCGGTAGACTGGACGAACTCAAAGACGTGAAGGACATCGGTTCTCAAAAGTGCCCGGCCCGGCTCATTATCACGGTGGAAAAGTTGCGTGAGGGCTGGGATTGCCCGTTCGCGTATGTCCTGTGCAGCCTAAAAGAGACGCGGTCGGCAACGGCCATCGAGCAAATCGTCGGACGCATTCTCCGGCTGCCGAATGCCCAAGCGAAGCGGCATCCTGACTTGAACTGTTCCTACGCGTTCTCTGTATCGGAATCCATCACGGACGTGTTGGCCGAACTGCGCGAAGCTCTGGAACACAACGGCTTCACCACTGCGGAAGCGAAGCATATCATCATCCCAATGCCTCAGGGCACGTTGCCACTCGGTGTGCAGCCACACACCGTGACATTTGCGCCGGCTGAGATCGACGCGACCGTAGCCCAGATTCAGGAGGCCGCGCTCGGCGGGAAAGTGCGGATCGATGCCGCCATCGGCGCCATTACCATCGTGGTTCCGCTCGATCAGGATGACACTGAAAAGGTGAAGAGTTGTGTCAGAACGCCGGAAGCCAAGGCCAAAGTGGAGGAAGCCGCCGACCTGGTCCGCAAAGCGGAGCAGGCCTTCGGCGGCACCGGCGTCTCTCGCATCCCTTCGCCCTATGAACGGCAGCTGGACTTTCTCGTACCGCTGCTGTGTGTGGTGGAGAATGGAATGCTCTATGAGTTGGAGAGCACATTCTTAATTGAACATCCCTGGAAGCTCAGTGAAAAAGAGGCGTCGCTGTCGGCAGCGTACAATCCTAAAACTCGCCCGTTCGGCAAGACCGGGGAGGTTGATGTCGGCACAAAAGGCGACGTGCAGACCATTGTGATTGGGGATAGGGCGGATGCCGATTTTGTCGGGACGCTGCATCAACAGGTGCTCCAACTCAGCGGTAGAGACGACTGGTCGCTTGAACGACTCGTCGCATGGCTGGATCGGGAAATCGACCATCATGATATTTCCGCCGGAGAGTCGGCGGAATTTCTGAGGAAAGTTATCCGCGGGCTCATGGCGACATTTGGGATTGCGGACGTCAACGCCCTCGCACTCGACCGCTTCCGGCTCCGCGACGAGATTGCGGCTCGCATTCAGGAACATCGAGACAGTGAGCGCAAGACGGCCTTTCAGTTGCTGCTGCTTCCTGATTCGTCGCTGGCCGTAGATGCAGGGCATACGATCAACTTCCGAACAATGGGCTATGAACCAAGCCGTGTCTATGACGGCGGCTTTCAGTTTCAAAAACATTACTTCGGGCCAAAGCCTGGAGAACTGTCCGAAAAGACGAGCGATGGAAATACTACCGAAGAATTTCGATGCGCACAGTTTCTCGACGGCCTGCCGTCCGTGCAATTCTGGGTCAGAAATCTTCCCAGGAAACCAACCTCGTTTCGGCTTCAAACGTCAACGGACTGGTTTTACCCGGACTTCCTGTGCCAGTTGACAGACGGGCGTGTGCTGGCAGTCGAATACAAAGGTAAGCACTTGTACGACAGCACCGACGCAGAAGAAAAGCGGGCAATAGGTGCCGTGTGGGCTGCGCGAAGCGGAGGGCGGTGTCTGTTTGTGATGCCGACCGAGGGAGATTTTTCGAGCATCAGTAGGCTACTTACAAGATCTTGAACAATTCCCTGCTCTACCACGTTCCAGGGTGAGTTATGACGAGCGAGAAGAAATCCTCCGGTTGGTCGTCCATTCGTCGACACCTAGATGTCCAGTCGAAGCCGGCACTGCTAGCGTTAGTTAAAGACCTCTACGACGCATCATCCACTAACCGCAACTTCCTGCATGCCCGCGTTCAGGTCGAGGCTGGCGACGGAACGGTCGTGGAGAAGTACCGGCGCACGATCGTAGAACAGTTCTATCCGCAACGAGGATTTGGAAAGCTCAAGCTGGCCGAAGCGCGCAAGGCCATCCGCGATTACCATAGAGCCACGGGTGACTTAACAGGCACGATTGACCTGATGCTGACCTACGTGGAGACCGGCACACAGTTCACGCGAGACTTCGGCGATATCAACGAGGCCTACTACAATAGCCTCGAATCCGTCTTGCGCGAGATGACGCAGCTCTTGCGAAAGGAAGAGCCGGCGTTGTATCCGCAGTTTCGAGAGCGGATTCTGCAGTTGGAGGCTCACGCCGACTATATCGGGTGGGGTTATGGCGATGCCCTTCGGGAGCATGTTCGTATGCTCGAAGCGGGTGTGTCAGGCAAGCGAAAGTGATTGACGTTCACGAACAGGAGTTCGCTGTCAGCGTCGTCGAGGTCCTTGCGATGGAAACCCAGGAAGCAGCCGCCTCACGCTGCCGGCTGGCTAATCTCTTTGAGTCCATCCTCCACCGCGCCTTCCATGACGAATGATGAAAGCGAGGATGTGTCCTGAAGCATAAAGACCGCTACGAGGCGACCGACTTTGACGAGAACCAATTTGAGCCTGGTTCTCGCGGCCATGTCCTCATAAATCTCCTCGGCATCACCAGCAAGCGTGAGATGGACCGAATCGAGGGGCGTGAGCAACTCCGCGCACTTGAAGAGCTGGCAGCGGTGTACGACAAGAACCATCGTTTCGCCGCTGCCGATGTCTGCCGCATTCAACAAGTTTGGTTGGGGGGTGTCTATCCCTGGGCAGGAAAGTATCGCCGGGTGAACGTCACAAAGGATGATTTCCCGTTTGCAGCGGCAGCTCACATTCCCCGATTGATGGCAGACCTCGAAGCGGGCGCACTCAAACGACACACGCCGTGTCGTCCAGCTCCAGTGGAAACCATCGCTGCAGCGTTGGCTGAGGTTCACGTCGAGCTCGTGTTAATTCATCCGTTCAGAGAGGGTAACGGACGCGTAGCGAGAATCCTTGCCGTGCTGATGGGACTGCAAGCGGGGTTGCCTGCGCTCTATTTCGACAACTTGTCAGGACGGAAGCGACAACGGTATTTTGCCGCAGTGCAGGCCGGGCTCGACCGAAATTACGACCCGATGGCGGAGTTGTTCAACGCCGTGATCGAGAGGACTTTACAGATTCACGGGAGGGACTAGTACGACGGGAAGTCCTTGGCTTGGGAAGCAAGTCTGAGGGAGTAAGTGTGACCCCCTCAACATCTGTGGAGGTATACACGGTCATCTCGAACATTTCACGGCGCTTTGCAGGATTACTAAGGTAAGGATTCGTTTTGGTCAACGCACGTTTCAGCATGTCGAAAGTATAGCATGGAGAGGAGAAGGATGACGCAGTTATTCACGTGTCCTCTGGCCGACGGGGGCTCCGAGAATCGGGCGATGGAAACAACGCAAGCTGCATCATGAGACGCCAAATTCAACCTGCCACGGTTAAGTCCATTCTCGAGGTTTTCGACCGGCTCGACTACAAGACACTCGGCCCGATCTACTGTTACGAAGGCGGCGATGAATTTTGGCGGGCGAAACGCAAGCCCTGCGAGCGGCTGGGCATCAACCTCTCCCAGGCACTGCTGAAACAGTTGCCCCCTGGCGGGCGAAGTCTGTACGTGGGCGCCGGTGTCGCAGAGCTGCCGGTCCTGTTGGCTGAAGCCATCGAGCTCCAGCGCCAGGTTGAACCGTATAACCTCCGCCGATCCGAAGTCACGGTGCTCAATCACGCCTGCCGTGGCACACCGGTCAAGCTTCGCGCGAGATCAGCGGCACAGGCAAGAGGCCTCTTTGACCATCTCTGGATCGTCAGTGTCTTGAACGACCCGGAGCGATTTCCAGATCTCTCGCCGTTGTCCTATGGGAATGCGAACCCGGTCACCTTCAATCCCGGAAGGTTTGAAGAGCAGCGTCGGATTGTCCGGTCGATCGTCGATCAGTGCATGCCCAAGCTCGGTCTACCCGGCCTGGTCACAACCTCGACGGAAGAGGTCGTGTGGATCGCCGACTGGTGCCATCGACACAGGATTCCCTATCGCGTGGAGCGGAAACAGTATCCCACGGCGCTCGTCGGTGACCCAATCTGTTTTATCAAGGTAGGGAAGAAGAGACGGCAAGAATCTTGAGCTCGGTCAAACCTGAAAGCCGGTCTTCGGTTTGGCGGAACCGCCCAGATACAACCCGGCGTACTTCACATAGTTCTCAGCGGATTTCTTGATCCAGGCCAATTCTTCGTCGGTCACGGACCGTCGGACGCGTGCGGGTGAGCCCAGGATGAGGCTCTTCGGCGGGACAACGGTACCTTCCACTACCAGCGCCCCGGCTCCCACTACTGAATCCTCTCCAATAACCGCCCCGTCCATGATGATGGCGCCCATCCCGACTAACACGCGATCGTGAATCGTACAGCCATGGAGAACCACACTGTGGCCGACGGTCACGTCGTTCCCGATCAGGAGAGGATGGGTATCGTGAGTGACGTGTAACATGCAGAGGTCTTGGATGTTGGTCCGATTGCCGATCCGGATATAGTTCACATCCCCACGGATCACGGCATGGAACCAAACGCTGCACTCCTGACCCATGACCACGTCGCCGATGACCATCCCCGTATCCTCGATAAAACAGGAAGACGGAATCGTCGGCTTGATACCTTGAAAGGTGCGGATCATAGGGGCACTCTAGGGGAACGGCTTCCAGAATATCAAGACTGCTCTCTTCAGCATTCGTTGACAGGCTTTTCAAGCCTCCCGTAGACTGCTCGAATGTCTACGCCTTTGATCCAGCTCGGTCGGAAGAACACTACCAAGAAACCGGCGCTTGCCAGGAAGACCGCGGCTGCTAAAACGACGACCATCGGTTTCGTCAACCTGGGGTGCTCGAAAAACCAGGTCGACTCGGAGGTGATGCTCGGTACACTCGTACACGACGGTTTCGCCTTAACCGACAATCCCAAGAAAGCCGAGGTCGTCATCATCAATACCTGCGGCTTTATCGAAGAAGCGAAACAGGAATCCATCAACACGATCCTTGAACATAGCAAGCTCAAAAAGAACGGAGTCTGCCGCGTCCTCATTGCCGCCGGCTGCCTGGCGCAACGCTATCAAGGCGATCTTCTGAAAGAACTGCCGGAACTGGACGGCGTGGTAGGAACCGGCGAATTCGGGAACATCGCCACCATCTGCCGGGATCTCCTGGCGCCCCAAAAGCGGCAGCAGCGGCTCTGGATCAGCGAGCCGCCCTATCTCTACGACGCGGATGCCCCGCGCCTGCGGCTCGGAAAGGCTCATAGCGCCTATGTGAAAATCGCCGAAGGCTGCAACCGCAACTGCGCTTTCTGTGCTATTCCCATCATGCGGGGCAAGCAACGCAGCCGCCCGGTGGAATCGATCGTGGCTGAAGCCGAACGCCTCGCCGCGGAAGGCGTGAAAGAACTCAACCTCATCTCCCAGGATACAATCAACTACGGCGTGGATCTGGGGATTCGAGATGGATTAACCACGCTGCTGAGCGCGCTTGTGAAGGTGAAGGACATTCACTGGATCAGACCCTTTTACCTCTACCCGCAGCAGATCACGGATAAACTCCTGGATCTCTATGCCGGCGAGGAGAAAATTACCAAGTACATCGACATGCCGCTCCAGCACATCAACGACCGGATGTTGAAGCGCATGCATCGATTAGGGAATCGCGCCGCTATCGACAAGCTGGTGGACCGCATTCGCACCCGCATTCCCGGCGTCGCCTTTCGCACCGCCTTCATCGTGGGCTTCCCCGGTGAAACAGAGAAGGCTTACCAGGAGCTGAAGACCTATGTGACGGAGCGCGAATTCGACCGAGTGGCAGTCTTCCTCTACTCCGACGAAGAGGACACCACGGCGCTTGCGCTCGATGAGAAGATTGAACGGGCCGTCATGGACGAACGGCGGAACGAACTGCTGGCGATACAGGAAAACATCGCCGCTGCGCAGGGCCAGGCTCGCATAGGCTCAGTCATAGATGTCCTCGTCGAAGGCCCATCGGAGGAAACGCCGCTGCTGCTGGAAGGCCGCCATGAAGGGCTGGCGCCGGAGATTGACGGCGTCGTCTATATCAATGACGGCACGACAAACCCGGGGGATCTCGTCAAGGTCGAGATCACCGAAGCCGCTACCTACGACCTCGTCGGGCACATCGTCGCATAATCCTACACTTCCCGAGCGCTTCCCTTCTGCTACACTTGAAGGACCCGTATCAAGGAGATATCGCACATGACCTCACAGAGAAAAGATTCGGTCGTACTCCTGATCCAGTGCAAAGACCGAAGGGGCATCGTCGCCCGTGTCTCAGGATTCATCCATGATTTCGGGGGCAACATTCTCGACTCCGATCATCACACGGACGAAGAGACGAACCATTTTCTCATGCGGATGGAGTGCTCGACGGAGGGGTTGCAGATTGCGCCCGATCAGATTTCAGAGGCGTTCGCTCCCATCGCCAAAGTGTTCGAGATGCGCTACGAAGTCCATCAGACCAGCCGGCGCACCCGTGTCGGAATGATGGTCTCGAAGCAGGATCACTGTTTGGCGGATTTACTCCAACGTCATCGCCGTGACGAGCTGCGCATCGACATTCCCCTCATCATTTCCAATCATGACACCTGCGCCAACTGGGCTGAGCTGTTCAAGATCCCCTTCGCCGTCTGTCCTGTCACGAAAGAGACGAAGCCGGAGCAAGAACGGCACGTGGTCTCACTCTTGCGGGAGCAGCGCATCGAACTCGTCGTGATGGCCCGGTACATGCAGATTCTCAGCGCCGAGTTTCTTGCCCAGGTCGGCTGTCCCGTGATCAACATTCACCATTCCTTCCTTCCCGCCTTCATCGGCGCAAATCCCTATCGGCAGGCTTATGAGCGAGGAGTCAAAATTATCGGGGCGACGGCGCACTACGCGACACAAGATCTGGACGAGGGGCCCATCATCGAACAAGACGTGATCCGCGTGGGCCACCGGGATACCGTGGACGATCTCGTTCGCAAAGGGCGGGATTTGGAGGAAATTGTGCTGGCTCGAGCCGTGCGTCGCCATATTGAACGACGGGTCTTGGTCTACGGAAGAAAGACGGTGGTGTTCGACTGAGTCTGCCAGCGAGCCACTTACACTGCCTGAGATGCGAGCGGCAACGTGACCGTAAACGTGGAGCCCTGACCCACATCGCTTTTCACGCTGATCCGGCCCTTGTGGAATTCGACGATCCATGCACAGATGGCAAGACCCAGACCGGTGCCTTTCTTGGTATGGTTACGCGCGCCGTCGGTACGGAAAAAGCGGTTAAATATTTTCGTGTGATCTTCCGGTCCGATGCCGATACCCTGATCGGTCACAGACAGAATGGCCTCTTGTCCGACTGTCGCCAAGCCGATCTCGACCTTCCCGCCCGGATGAGAATACTTGATGGCGTTTTCAACCAAGTTGAGCAGCAGCTCCCGAAGCCGTAATTCGTCTCCCTGTACCAATGCCGGCATGACGGTTCCCAGCACGACCTCGATATTCCGATCCTGTCCGAGCAACGGGGCCTGGCGGTGGATATCCTCGACAAGCGCCTCCAGCAAGACCGGCCTCGACTCCATTTTCACCTCGCCCATGTCGGCGCGTGACAAAAACAACAGCTCCTCCACGATGCGGGTCATCCGGTCGATCTCTTCCAGATTACTCTCGAGCACTGCCTGATAATCTTCAAGCGCCCGAGGCCGCCGCAGTACCAATTCCGTTTCACCTTTCATCACGGTCAATGGCGTTCGCAGTTCGTGTGAGGCATCGCTCGTGAATTGGCGGATCTGCCGAAACGAGGTATCCAGCCGGCCGATCATATTGTTGAATGTCCCGGCCAGCCGGCCGATTTCATCCGGCGCAGTGGGCATGGTCAGGCGCTGGCTGAGATCTCCCGCGGCGATACGTTGCGCAGCGAGCGTGATGGCATCGACCGGGCGCAAGGCGCGCCCCGCCAGAAACCACCCTGCAGCCAGCGAGACGGCCAGCGCGATCGGCATGGCCACGATCAGCAGGATGAGGAAACGACGCAACGTGTCCTCGATCGATTCCATCGACGTGCCGACCTGCACGATGTAGAGGAGATTGCCCCGGTGGATGATCGGCACGGAAATAAGCCGCAAGGGGGGCTCATGGGGATATTTGGCCGATTCCAAAATCGTCTGCCCGTTGAATGTGGCTTCGAGAGCCGTCCGGCTGAGCGGAACCTCGTGTTGCCTGATATTCGGGGAGCGGATCGTGATGGTACCGGAGGGGCTGAAAATCTGAAAGAATTTGTCGATGCGGGCCAGCTCAGGAAATTGGGAGAGCAATTCTTCTTCGTCGATGAGCGGAAGAAAACCCCGTTCTTGGAGGGAACGCACAGCAGCGGTGGCGGTTTCTTCAAGAGACTGATCGACATCGTCGCGAAGATTCCGGGCCGTGAGGACGTACAGCACCACGGAAAACGTAATCAAGACCATCGCCAGCGCGCTTCCGTACCAGAGCGTCAGCCTGACACGTAGTGGCATCAGTCGGCCTTCAGCATGTACCCGCTGCCCCGTATGGTATGGATCAGTTTCTTGGCCCGGCCCCGGTCGATCTTGTTTCGGAGGTAGTTCACATAGACGTCAATGACGTTGGTAAAAGTATCGAAGTCCTGATTCCACACATGCTCGGAGATCATGGGCCGCGTCAGGACGCGTCCCGTATGGCGCATGAGATATTCGAGCAGGGCGTATTCTTTGAGCGTGAGATCGATGCGTTGCCCGCCGCGGGTCACGTCGCGCGTAGCCGGGTTGAATATAAGATCATCGACCTGGAGAATGCCGGGAGTTTCGGTCGCACCGCGGCGAATGAGGGCGCGGACACGGGCCAACAGCTCATCAATGGCAAACGGCTTGGTCAGATAATCGTCGGCGCCGGCATCAAGCCCTTTCACCCGCTGATCGATCTGCGATTGCGCTGACAGGATCAGTACGGGAGTTTGAATGCGCTCGCGACGGACGGTTTTGAGAATGTCCATGCCGGACATCGACGGCAACATCAGATCGACCACAAGCAGGTCATAGTTGGTCGCCAACGCCATCTCAAGCCCCTTAGCCCCGTCCTCGCACAGATCGACGGCATAGCTTTCTTCTTCAAGCGCCCGCTTGATGAAGCATCCGACTTTGGTTTCGTCTTCGACAACGAGCACGCGCATGGATACTCCGTACCGTATGGTGGAACCTCCGCAGCATCGTTTATCTGCCGGGGTGATCGATTATACCAAAGCGGGCGAGTCGGTGATATCTCAGTGCGTCTCACCGGACTTGTGCTCAGGAGCGGGCGACGTCACACGATGATCACAGATGGAGCGGACTCGTTTCCAATCCTCTCCGGGCAATAGCGCGACCGGATGACGCGGGAGCGGACCGGCAAGCCTGGTCAAAGTGGCGATGCGGTCTCCTGTATCGGGATGCGTTGACAGAGAGGACGCAGATTCCACCCGATGGCGCTCCTTCGACTCCATTGTACGATAGAAGGCAATCATCTCTCCGGGATCGACACCCATGGCTTGAAGCAGGCGAAGCCCCTCGCGGTCCGCCTCATCCTCGTGGAGCCGGCTATAGCGCAGCATGCCCAGCACACGCGCACCTTCGATGCCGTACGCCAACGCTCCCGTGAAGTCTCCGGTCACGGCCGCGATCAGGACACTGGTAGAGCCTTGTTCAAGCAAAGCCCGGGTCGAATGCCGCTTGTAAATGTGCTGGACCTCATGGGCGAGGACGCCGGCGAGCTGTTCGGGAGTGTCGGTGGCCTCCAAGAGACCTCGGAACAGGACGATCCGGCCGGCGGGTAAGGCAAAGGCGTTGATGACGGGCCGATCCACAATCGTCACCTGAAGTTGATACGGAGAATCGGGAACCGCAGCGGACAATTGATTGAGAATCTGTTCGATGGCGGCCAAACGGCCGGGGTCGGTGCAGCGCAGGCCGGTCGGCGCCAGATGCTCCAGCGCCGCATCGCCCACACGCTCTTCCCATGAAAGCGGGACGTGGGGAGCGAGGAATGCTGCCGCGGCAGGGATACCCCACACATAGAGTCCCGCGAGAAGGACCATGAGGGCCAGGGAGGCCAGCAGCGTCAGTCGAACGCGCAGTCCTCTTCGCCTCGGATCATGCAGATGGCCGACCTTCGCCGAGGAGGCTTCCTGCAACGCCACGAGAAACCCGGTATCCTGTACGACGATGGCCTGGGCGAGAGGGGCACCGAACTCCAGCCTGACCGGTTCACCTTCGTACAAGCCTTGGGTTTGTTTGATCTGGTGATAAGGCCAGACCGGCGATCGTCCGTCCGATGTCTGGAAACGAAGGGCCGCCCCGGTCAGTTGAATTGTAGTGGGGTGCCGCGTTGCAGTCCGGCCGTCCAGATAGAACCCTTGCCACAACCTCTGCATGGCAGTCAGCCTAGATCGAATCCCGTGTCGAGAAAACCATCAAGCCCTTCTCCGATCGGAGGCGCTGCATCGTACGCTTGAACAACCTCGTCAAAGTTGTCGACTCCCGTCAGGGTCAATCGGTCGGTGATGAACCGGAGGTTGCGGATCGTGATCCAAGGCCACGCCAACCCCAATGTGCCGATTGCGAGCAGGAGATTGACCAGCTTGAGTTTGACATAGGGCCATGTAGTGATCGGCAAACTGAAGCGCGCGGCGCCAATCGAGGTCTGCTCCAAAAAATACCGTTGCTCCCTGACGGAGTAGGGAAACCAGAGGAACCGGAAGACGACTACACCGACAACCAGACTGACCATCACAGCAATCACGACTGCGATCACAGATGTGACACCGGCACTTTCCCACGATCCCGGTATCAAGGATTGAGCCGCAACATAGGCTCCCGCCGCCGCCAGCGCGGACGAACCGGTTGCCATGAGATACATTGTGAGAAACGGACGAAACAGTTGCGCGCCGTTGCCTGAAAATCTGAACGGCTCGTTTCCAAAATAACTGTGCGCGGTAAGGAAAGCCTGTTTCTTCGTCGAGAAATACGGATAGTACAGGCCGAGGCTGAGACCGGTCAGAGCATAGCCTGACAGCCACAGCTTGATGAAGTCCCACGCCTTGCCCTGGAATGAAAATCGGATGCCGCGCCACGCGGTACGGGTCATGCGATACCGCCGGGCTCCGACAATGGCAACGGGAATGAAGAACAGCAGGAGCAGCGAGGCCGCAATCTGAAGAGCGATATTGACCGCCACGCTGCTCTCAATGAACGGCCCGATGTGCGACAGCCCGTAATAGGGTAGAGCAAACACCAGGGTCGCCTTCAACGCGCCGTTCATGAGTTCTCGCGCATTGCCATGATACGAGAACCGGTCGCCGGCAAATTCCGTTTGGTTGAAGAGATAGCACCGCACCTTGACCTTCGCCCAATAATAGTAGAACCCAAGTGTGACGAGGGTCAGCAAGGTATTGACGAGATGAATGCCGAAGAGCGAGCCTCCCGTCCCATAAAAGGTTGCCGTATAGGTGTGTGCGCAACCGCCATCCGTCTGGATGGCCGTCTGCTGCTCTGCGAGGTGGAGCGGCTGATCCAGGCCAACCGGGTCGTTCGCCTCTGTATGAGGCGTTCCGTCAGGCAGTAGCGCCGGCATCGCCACGACGAGAAAGGGAGCGGCGCATGTGATACAGGAGGCGCTCATGCCGGGTTTCAACGCCTGAATATCCCGAACTCTGTGAACAGTGGCACAGCGCTCACAGGACAGCCGCACTGACCGGTCCACTGCCGCTGTCGCCGTCACGACAGCATCCCGCTTGTAATATGACGCTCGGTGCCCGCTACAACGAGGAGTGACCCGAGCATGCGCGGGCGAAAGCGGCTCCACCATGACGTGTTTTTGGAAGAAGAGCGGCGGGCTCCTGATTTCGTTGCGGTGACGCGAGACGATGGGCCGCTCTGCGCAGCCTGCGATTTGACCAAAACAAGGTTGGCTTCGCAGGCGGCGCAGGCAGCAACCTGCCAATCGAGCGAGGGCGACTCAGGAAGGACGCGGTTTTCATGTGAGCACGCCGGACAGGCAATGGTCATCGTCAATTTCTGCTCCTCTTCATTTCAAATCAGACCGGGCGTGTGTTCCATTCGTTCCGGTGATCTATTTCAAGGAATAACTCTAGCGCAAACTGCCCGAAGCGCAACCCGTCGGATAGGAGACTGGATAGACAACAAGGAGGTCGATTAGATGAAAAAGCCCAATAATCCCTGACCAGGAGCCTACTTAGCCCACACGATGCTGATGGTTTGTGTCGGGCACGATCAAGGGAGAGGGACGAAAATCGGCACAGCGGACCGGTTGTGTTTCGACACACACAGGAGGATTCAGGGCCTGTACCCAAGAATCATATGACCTAGGTCGAATCGCCTGGAACGACTTTATCAAGAGACACGATTGCCGGCTTATCACCACGCATTCTGACGATCAGGGTTTCTTCGCCTTCGACCTTGAATTCCCGGTTCGCCTGCCGCAGCGTTTCTGTCGATTTGAACGAGACCTTCGCGCTCCGTTCGTCGGCTGCCAGCGATATGGTGGTGTTCAGGCGGGTAAAATCATTCGCGCTGGGAAAGTCAAATTCCATGGCCAGTGTCTTGCGATAGTCGTCTCGCGTGAGTCCCGCCTGCTGCTGATTCGAGCCTTGCTTCATGTGAATCACAATGACCGCGTCAGGAGCAATATGCCGAAGAACGCCCTCGACATCTTTTTTTCTGACAGCCTCATCGAGTTCGTTAAGAAGGAGATCGATGGACGCCCGGGTCAGTAGAACTTCCGGCTTGAGGGTGTGCGACGACACATCAGACGATGCGGCGCCGGTTGGCCCTGCGGAGGATGGCGAGAACGGTGTCGGGAAGTCCAGCCACCGTGAATACAACGCATAGCCGAGCACCACAATGATGATGGCCGCACCGAGACCGATCGTTATCAGACGCGCGCTGCCGGCGGAGGACTGCCACTTGGGTCTGTGGTTGGCGTCCACTGAAGGTAATTGGTTTGTCGCAGCCATTCGGTCCAGATTCCAATCCATGGCCTAGCCGCCACTGACGATAGCTTAAAATAGCCGGAATGCCATCAAAGTCAAGGAAACAGTATGCTCACCGGAGCGCTCATGGCCAACCTCACTTAGCATCTTGGAAAAGCCTCGGTGCCATGGTACGCTGCCGACCCGATTGGACCTCTATCCGTAAGCGACCGAACCAAGGATAAGCTTTGCTCATGGCGACACCCAATTTTCTCGACCCAACCGATTCATTTCTCCACCGCCACCTCGGCCCGACCGAAGCCGACATCCAAGAAATGCTGGCGACCCTAGGCCTGCAGTCAATCGACTCGCTCACTGACGCGACAGTTCCTGATGACATTCGCCTTCGCAGATCGCTCTCGCTCCCAACCCATCGCGGCGAACAGGCTGTCCTGGCCCAACTCAAAGAGCTGGCATCCCAAAACACCGTCGCTCGTTCACTGATTGGCATGGGCTACTACGATTGCGTCACGCCCGGTGTGATCCAGCGAAACATTCTGGAAAATCCCGCCTGGTACACGCAATACACGCCCTATCAGGCCGAAATCGCACAGGGCCGTCTCGAAGCGTTGGTCAACTTTCAAACGATGGTCGCGGACTTGACCGGCCTGCCGTTGTCGAATGCCTCGCTGTTGGATGAAGCCACCGCCGCCGCGGAAGCGATGGCCATGTGTGATGCCATCGCTCGCAGCGCAGGCGGGGAACGGAAGGAATTCTTCGTCTCACGCGATTGCCATCCCCAAACTCTGGCCGTGTTGCAGACACGAGCCGAACCGCTCAACATCACGATCCGGACCGGACCGGCCTCCTCCGTCGATTGTTCGGATGGCAGGCTATGTGGCCTCTTGCTGCAATACCCGGCAACGGACGGTTACGTCAGCGACTACAGCGCTTTGGTAGCGAGCGCCCATGAGTCCGGCGTCCTCGTAGTCGTTGCGACGGATCTCCTTGCTCTGACATTGCTCCGTCCACCGGGAGAATTCGGCGCCGACATTGCAGTCGGATCGACGCAACGGTTCGGCGTCCCCATCGGGTTCGGCGGACCACATGCCGCATTCCTGGCCACGAAAGAAGAGTACAAACGGCAGATGCCGGGCCGCATCGTCGGCGTATCCAAAGATGTGACGGGAAAGCCGGCGATCCGGCTCTCGCTTCAAACGCGCGAGCAGCATATCCGGCGGGAGAAAGCCACCAGCAATATCTGCACGGCCCAAGTCCTGTTGGCTGTCATGGCCGGCATGTATGCGGTGTACCACGGTCCGGAAGGGCTGCGGCGCATTGCCGAGCGCGTGCGCGGACTCACCTTGCTGCTGGCCGAAGGGCTGAGGCGGCTCGGATTCGATGTGTTGCCGAAAGTCTTCTTCGATACGATCCGCGTGCCCCTTGCCCGAACCCAAGCCGATCAAATTGCCCTGCGCGCGAAGGAGCAGGGGATCAATCTCAGGCGCTACGAAGACGGCTCTATCGGCCTGTCCCTCGACGAAGTCAGCTCGGATGATGAAGTCCGTCGTCTGCTGGAGCTCTTCGTGGGATACGACCGGTTGCCTTTCAAGCTTTCGGACCTGATCCCCGCGATCGATCTTGCCTATCCTGCGTCATTGGCCAGAACAAGCAAGTATCTGACGCACGAGACCTTCAATCGATACCACTCCGAGCACGAGATGCTCCGCTACCTCTTTCGGTTGCAGTCGAAAGATCTGTCGCTGGTGCACTCCATGATTCCGCTCGGCTCCTGCACGATGAAGCTGAACGGGACGTCGGAAATGCTGCCGGTAACGTGGCCGGAATTTGCCCGGCTGCATCCCTTTGCTCCGGAGGAGCAGACTCGCGGCTATCGGGAGATGATCAGACAACTCGAAGCGTGGCTGGCTGAAATCTCCGGGTTCGCGGCGTTCTCGGTCCAACCGAATGCCGGCTCACAAGGCGAATACGCAGGCCTGATGGTCATTCGGGCTTACCATCGATCGAGAGGAGAGGCGCATCGCGACGTCTGTTTGATTCCCGTGTCAGCCCATGGGACGAATCCTGCCAGCGCGGCCATGGCCGGCATGACCGTCGTGGTCGTGGCCTGCGATCCGCATGGCAACGTGGATCTGCAGGATCTTGAGGCCAAAGCGGCCGAACACCGGGACCGATTGGCGGCGGTGATGCTTACCTATCCCTCCACGCACGGCGTGTTTGAGGCAGGCGTGCGGCGCATTTGCCAAATCATCCACACCCATGGCGGACAGGTCTACATGGACGGGGCCAATATGAATGCCATGGTGGGCCTCTGCCGTCCCGGCGATATCGGCGCGGACATCTGTCACCTCAATCTCCATAAAACCTTTTGCATTCCGCACGGCGGCGGCGGACCAGGCGTGGGTCCCATCGGAGCGGCACAGCATCTCGCGCCGTTGCTGCCCGGACACCCCATGACACAACTCGGAGGACCTGAGGCCATCGGTCCGGTGTCTGCCGCTCCATTCGGCAGCGCCGGCATCCTTCCGATTTCATGGGTCTATATCGCGCTGATGGGCCGTGACGGGTTGACCAAAGCGACCCAAGTCGCCATTCTCAACGCCAACTATATGGCCAAGCGGCTGGAGAAGCATTACCCGGTTCTCTATGCCGGCGACGCCGGACTGGTGGGACATGAGTTCATCCTCGATCTGCGGGAATTCAAGGAGCGCGCCGGGGTGGAAGCCATGGATGTCGCGAAACGGCTGATGGACTACGGCTTTCATGCGCCGACCGTTTCGTTTCCGGTACCTGGCACCCTTATGATCGAACCGACGGAAAGCGAAGCCAAGACGGAGATCGATCGGATGTGCGAAGCGTTGATCAGAATCCGCGCCGAGATCCAGGAGATCGTCGATGGGCGCCAGCCGAGGACGAACAATCTGCTGAAGAACGCGCCCCACACGGCATCCATTGTCACGGCCACGGAGTGGACCCGTCCCTACAGCCGCGAGCAGGCGGCATTTCCCGCTCCCTGGATCAGGAACAACAAGTTCTGGCCGAGCGTCAGCCGCATCGACGAGGCCTACGGCGATCGCCATCTCATCTGCAGCTGCCCGCCGATTGAAAGCTACCAATCATAACGACGACCTCCCAACGTGGCTGGACCTCCAGCCACGAATCCTGTTCCCTATTCACCCCTCCTTGCCTGTAATTCTGGACTAACGGTAAAGTACGGGAAAATTCGAATGGGGAGGTGTTATGAACGATATCGGCCGCCGGGGTTTTCTGGTGCGGACAGGACTGGCCTTGAGCGCTACGGTTCTCGCAAGCGCCTACCCTCGCGCGTTTGCCGATGAGCAATCTCCACCACGCACGTTCGAGAGCTGGGATCAAGTCCGGGCACAGTTTCCCCTGTCTCCTCAACTCATCCATCTGGCCGGGTTTTTTCTCTCATCCCATCCCACACCGGTGCGTAACGCGATTGAACGGCATCGCGCCGGTTTGGATGCGAATCCTATCGGCTATTGGTTCGAGCATGAAGAGAAACAAGAGGCGCGGGTCCTCCAGGCTGCTGCTGACTATCTGGGAGCGAGTCCCACCGATATTGCCCTGACCGACAGCACGACGATGGGGCTGGGCCTACTCTATGGCGGGTTACAACTTCGCGCCGGACAGGAAATCCTGACGACCACACACGACCATTATTCGACGGAAACCTCGTTGCGTCTCCGCGCCGAACGGACGGGCGCCATAGTTCGTCAGATTCCACTCTATCAGTCCCTTAAGACCGTCTCTCGTGAGCAGCTGGTGGAGTCTCTGCGAATGGGGGTCGCCCCTGCGACGCGCATTGTTGCAGTCACCTGGGTCCATTCCAGCACAGGACTCAAACTGCCGATTCATGAGATGGCTCGCGCGATCCAAGCGATCAATCGTTCCCGAGCTGAGCAAGACCGAGTCATCTTCTGTGTGGACGGAGTGCATGCCTTGGGGGTCGAGGATTTCCGGCTCAGCGAGCTCGGCTGCGATTTTCTGATCGCCGGAACTCACAAATGGATGTTCGGTCCGCGAGGGACCGGCCTCGTGTGGGGCCATCCGACCGCGTGGCCCGTCACTCAGGCCATGATTCCAACCTTCAACTTCCAGGCCTATGACCTCTGGATGGAGAACAAATCCTCGAAGGGTCTCCCACAATCGGTTCACATGACGCCGGGCGGGTTTCACTCATTTGAGCATCGTTGGGCGTTGGATGAAGCGTTCACCTTTCATCGCACAATCGGCAAATCGAAAGTAACGCAACGCCTCTATGAACTCAGCCAACAGTTGAAGCAGGGCTTAGCCACCATGCCGCATGTCACGCTGCAGACACCGATGTCGCAGGACCTCTCGGCTGGGATCGTCTGTTTCGAAGTAGCCGGTCTGACGCCTCGCACGGTGGTAGAGAAACTCGGCCAACGAGGGATCGTCGGTAGCGTGACCCCCTACGCAACAAAATATGTCAGGCTCGCGCCGAGCCTGTTCAACTCAGCCGGCGAAATAGAACACACGTTGGAAGTAATCAGAACTCTTCGCTCGTCGTAGCCGTCAGAATAGGCTGGCATCACGTCGTCAGAGCATAACTCAACGCCGATGGTGATGGAACCGTACTGACGAGCATTTCCTGAGACTTCCACGATAGTCAGTGCGAACCCTGGATGTTCGAGGGCCTTTCGTCTGCTCCGGTCTGTAGTAGGTCCCTTCAATCCCTTGATTCTCAAACGCTTCGACCTCTGGTTCTCGCACATCTTTCTCTCACGCCAACGCAGGACCGGGATCGCCAATCTTCATAAAAACCACCGGCGAGGCCGTAATCAATGAAGAATTCTTCATGATCTCCTCATGGACGCTTCATAGTGCAGGAGTAGAGTGGCCACATGAAATTGGAAGGGGGTGAGTCATTATGGTGGCATTGATCATCGGCGTGATGGCAGTGAGTGTGGGATTGGCTGTCGTGTATACCGCATTCATGTATACAGCAGTACATGCAGGGCGCCGGTAGGCGAGAGCGAACGCTCTGACGGTGGAACCGGATTTTGGCAGACGCATACGTGCCACTTCCTGAATCCGGTGCAATGGAGTCGAACGGGATATCCTCGCCCCTGTACGTTTTACAATTCCAGGTCTGGTTGTTTTCTGAAAGCAAGTCCCCAACTCTTTACGAGGACAACCTGCAAAAACGAGGGATGAGTCGGCCATCAATGTCGACCAGCTCCTCGAACATGCCTAACGGCCTTACCCAGAGGCCAAACTCGCCATACAGCGCACGGTACACGACGAACTCTTCTTCGGTCTCAGAATGCCTTGCAACTCCAAGAACCTCGTATTCTTGACCCTTATAGTGCCGATACCGCCCTGGCATGACCATATGCCCAATCTCCTCGTATTTCTTTGACCTCATCGAAGTCGATCCTCACATTCGCGTGACAATTTAGCCTAAAATAAGGCCTGCCTGGTATCGCCAGACCCTAGAAGCACGGCGTTATCTCGATGAAACACGTTGATGGGAACGGGGAAAGAGGGGTGGTGCCGAAGCCGGGAGAACAACCTACCGACTCAGACCGCCGACAACATCAGGGTTTCAACGAAAGACGGCCCTTTGTCCTCTGGCGAATGAGCGTCAGTGTAGCTTAACGGAGCGCCAAAGTGTAGCCCTTCAGATAGCTGAACCTTCCTCTTGATGATTCGCAACACAGCGCCTTATCCTAGCGTATGTCACTAGCCCATCTCTTTTCCCCTGAAGAGCGGACGCGGCTTGTTCATGCCGTGTATGTTGTGGCTGCGTGCATCGCCTATTCTCTTTTCTGTTTTGCCGTTCTCGGAGCCGATCCCAAACTACAAGCCTTGGATTTCTTCCCTGACTCACTCAGGCTTTTCCTTACCATGGTAATGATGGGCGGGACGGCTCTGGCCTTGCCCGTAGCAGCCTGGGTTACGCTCTATAATTCTGCTTTCTTCATCGGCAGACTACGAAAACGAGGGAGGAAAAGTTTTGGAACAAAACCCTGAGAGCCTACTGCATATAAACGGCCATTCCTATTCCCCCCACGCCGGGTTGGCTCTTGCCCTCCGCCGGGTCGTGTGTGCATCGGCTGCTCACTTGGTCCTGCTAGTCCTCCTGTTCTGGCTGATGCCTGCTACTTCCCTTGCAGCCACCTACAACGAGCGGCCTTGGTGGACGGAGCGCTCGGCCTTTGTCGAAGGGGATACATTGTACGCTGTCGGCGTGGCGTCAAGTGCCAAGAGCGTTGAAGACGGAAGACAGCAGGCCTTTGAGAGAGGCCGGTTAGAGTTGGGCAACTATGCTCAGATCACTTCCCTTGAGGCACAGGGGCTAGTGATTGAAACGCAGATGACCTTTGAGGAGCCAAACCAGGATGGAACAGTGACCGTTTACCGGCTGCTTCGTGTCCCGGTATCTAAGCTCCTTTCCGTTCAGAGTCAGCTACAGAATCGGAGTGAGGCAAAGAGTCGAGAGTTGGACCAAGCCAGGCAGGATTTAGCCGCGAAACAACAAGCCCTCAATCAAAAGGAATTAGAAGCCAAAGAACTACTGCAACGACTTAAGAGCCAACTAGGAGAACAACAGGCGAGGTCAAGCCAGAACGATTCAAACACGCCGATTGTTGAACAGCTCAAACAAGCAAGTGTCCAGGTAGACAAGCAGGCCGAGGATGCGGAGGCAGTAATCCAGTCGGCGCAGCAGCGGATGGCCAGAGGCAACGAAGCACGAAAGGCGATGTGTTCCCGTCTACTCACAGGAATGACAAAAGCCGAGGTCTCCGCAGTGATTGGGGAACCCGTTGCTGGATCATACGGCGATGTCCTCGTCTATGGGCCAGAGAAGCGGATTACAATCTTCTTCAACAATGACGCCAGAGAAGCGCACTTTATTTCTGGTTGCGAGAGGCAGGAGTTGGGCGACGAGAAAGCAAAACGACTCCGGGAAACGGCTGAGAAATGGGACAAGGAAAGGGAGGCTTCACAGGCTCAGAACAAGCAGAAAGCCAAAAGCCGCTGAATCACGGGCCAAACGGAATGCAGAACGGGCGAAACGCGAACAGGAAAAGGAAGACCGAGCGGTGCGCTTCATTGATTGCATACTTGCCCAAATGGGAAAGCCAGAAGCGCAAAGAGAGGAATGCCCCGAACCGTGACTTAATCTCGCCGCAAGAGCCTCTGTATCCTCGACAATTGTGTAGCGCTCCACTCACCCACTCCCCGATAGGTAGGCACTCCCCGCCGATTTAGTTCCTCGGCAATTTTCCGCAGCGGGAAGCCCTGTTGCTGGTAACCAAGAATCATGGGGCGCATGGATTCGGCGAAGACCCTTGCAGCTTGTTGTCTGGCGATTACGCCTTTCTGTGATGCCTGGCGTAGGCTGCTTCGGGATGGGTTGCCGAGTTTCACTTTCCTCCGCTTCATGGCTTGTAACGCTTCCCTTGTCCGAGAGCTGATAAGACGGCGTTCCTTCTCACTGAGGGCCGCGTATAGGTGAAGGATGAACGGGTCTACGTCGCTCCCTAGTTCTGTCACGATGAAGGGAACGCCTTCACTCATAAGACCTGCTACAAAGGCCACGTCACGGGAGAGCCGGTCCAGCTTTGAGACCAATACAGGAGCCTTCCGCCGCTTCGCCTGTTTCAAAGCGTAAGCCAGCCTTGGCCGTCTCAGCAGAGCGTCGGTCCCTTTCCCTGTCTCTACCTCCTGTACCCACTCTTGAACCTCAAAGCCCTCTTGCCGGGCAAACGTGGCGATAGCCTGTTGTTGGGCCTCAAGCCCGTTTCCTCGCTGGCCTTGTTCGGATGTAGACACCCGAAGATAGGCGAAGCAGGGGCGAGGGACTGCGAGATTTGCCGCGCTGGTGGCTGTGTTCATGATGGTTCCTCCTTGTTGTACACGTTATCATACCACCGTTTGATTATGTTTACAACGGCCAATTACTTCCACATATGGATATATTTACCTAAGTTTCTTATTGACCGTGCCGAGTAAGAGGCGTAGAAGGGGCGGCAAGGCAGTTAACCACCAACAGGAGGTTCTCATGTTGATCAATTTGTTCAGTGGGCGGTTCGTCCTGGATACGCGGTACGGGATATTTTTGGCGGCCCCATTTCTCGGTGAGATTTGTTACGCTGGCTGCGGGCGGTTCGTTCGGAACAGTCCGGCAGAAATTAGGACAGCACGGCAGGGGTTTATTGAACGAGTCGAACGAGAGCTAGAGCCAATCAGATGAAACAGCTTGGCTATACAACAGTGCAGCGATACCTACGCGAGTACAGGGCACAGCTTGTAGCCCATCGAAAAGACAAACGCACATGGAAGGGGACGAAGGAAGAATATGTGACCACGGAAAGGGAGTTCGTGGGGTGGGTACTGCACTACCGGGCCATGCTCAGAGAGCCTTACTACGCCAACAAGGTGAGGAAGGCGCGAAATCGAAAGCGCAGGAAGCCGCGTGCGCCTCTCCCGCATCGAAACGCCGGGATAAAGAACGAGGTCACAGGGGAGACTACAGAGGATCGGTTCTACGCACACCTGCCGTGGATGGTCCAGCGCATCAAGAAGAAAGGCTTCAAGAACAGGAAGCACCTTGCCTTCAAGTATCGGAAGCCGATGCGATGGATTAACGAGGCGCTCTCACGGGCTATCGAGTACGGGATGATCACAGAAGAGGAGATCAAGCGATCCTTCCGCCGTCCGGGAAGACCTAAAAAGGGTAAACCGCGAGGCCCTTATAAGAAGCGGCGAAACGCCTGACGGATAATTTCGCCTAACCAATTGTTTTACCAGTAGAATATGATTAGGTCCCCCCTTGTAGAATAAGAACCGTATATAAATTTCCCGTTTCCCGCGCCGCCTCACCCAACCCGCAAGTTTCCATGTCCCTGTCTCATCCCCTGTAACTAATCTTTGTTCGCTAATCGACTACGCATCGAGCTGGTACAACCCAACTAACCAGAGGACAACGCTATGCACCAATCCCAAGCACACCCCAACATGATCCCCGATTTAGCCGGACGAGGACGCCGGTATGTACTCAACACTACCGCTATTCGCCCCGTTCGACTCGATGCCAACAGTGACGCCGCACTACTCTGGCTGAAGGCTCAACTCAGTGGACCAACCCAGAGCGATTCCGCGTCTTGTAGCCTCGTGGTCCGCCGGGCGGTTCGCCTTTACCAACGGCACGTCGCCTCCCTTCTGGCAGACCGGCGTCTGTTCGAGGACGAACGGCAGGCGGTCCGTCAGCTTTCCCGTCTTCCGAACCTACAACGGCAGCGGGGAAAGGAAAGGAGGTTGAGGAAGGCAACCGCCTGACAGTCCCACCCGTCCTAAGATCAACGGCTCTCCAGCTCTGGACCTTTTCCAGTACCTCATACACAAGCCGGTAGGCCCGCAGAACCGCCCGCTGAAGTACCGGCGGTCCCTGTCCTCAGTGCTGCCACTGGTCCAACCAGGCCGGAATAGCGCTTAAACCGCCAGCTAGCCCGCTCTAGGCCCGCGATAGTGGATACAGACCCGCTTGATCGGGCTGTGAGACATCGTGTCTCCAATAGGCAGCTAGCTAGGCCTAAATCTCAAAAGAAAGGCAAAAACCAATGAGTCAACCAAGAGTACTCACTCCCATGCGTGCGATCAGAGCCAAATGTATCAATTGCAGTGGGGGCAGCGAAAAGGAAGTTCGAGAATGCCGAATCGTCTCCTGTAGCTTGCACACCTTCAGAATGGGCAAACGGCCCTCAACCCTCGAACGGCAACGGCAGAGGAAACAGAAGGGACAACCTGAGCATGCTTGATGCGGATGTCGTCCTAGAGATTCCGCCCTCGATTGGGGACGGGGATGACTTTCCGCTGCCTGGTCTCCTCGGACAAATCCAGCGGAAGGAATTCACGTTCGGGGATTGGGTGCTACACCGGCAGGCCAAGGAAAGAGAACCCTTCCAGCCGCACTGGGATGAAGCCATGCGGCGGGTTGCAGCGGGTGAGTTCTCCACGTTGAAGGCACTAGCCGCAGCCTATGGCAAGCAGCCTGATTGGGCCGCAAGGCTCCGAGATGTGGCAATCGGACAGCGCGTGTTCAGTGCGGTGAGTTGGAAGGCCTGTTTCTCCGGTAAGCGGAAGCCGCCCATTGAGCCACTGACAGCGCAGCCGAGTCAACAAGGCGGAACTCCACCACTGACCCGCGCACAGTTTGAGGCGGTGTTCCGTGAGAAGCAGGAAGACGGGCTGACGTTTGACCTTGCGGTGCAACTGATGAGGCTTGGCTGTTGGAGCAGCGCGAGAGAGTTTGCCGGACACTTCAGAAAGCCCGTGAGGTGGGCGCAAGCCTTCCGGCGGTTTCTCATGCGGGAAGGCACCATAACTGCGAAGGAATGGCGAGCTTGTTGGGAACGAGGACGAAGGAAGGGACCACGGAAGCCATGCAACACAACGACTGGCACAGCGTCTTTCAAACCCTGAAGCAACGCGGCGTAGACACGCTCACGGACCAAGAGCGCAAGCTGCGCCGGTTGCCGATTCAGAAGATCAAGACGGTTGAGGCTGTCTTTCAACCTCGGCAAGCCGCCTTCAGCACTGCGGCAAGCGCCAAGCACCACGCCGAATTGAAACGAGCACTCCAGGCGAAGGGGGAACTTGACCCGATTGTGGTGATGAAGGTAGGCGGGGCCTGGTACTGTTTGGACGGGCACCACCGATTGAAAGCGTACCAGCAGGCGGGCGGACGAAGGACACATGTTCCGGTGAATGTCTTCGAGGGGAGTCTTGAAGACGCCTTCCGGTTCACCGTGGAGAGTAACGCGCCAGACAAACTCAACTTGTCCACTGAGGACAAGAAAGAGGCAGCCTGGAGAATGCTGCTTCTTGGCTTACCCTTCCGGCAGATTAATCACGCTACCACCGTGAGCAAGGGAACGATTCACAACATGGACCAAGCCCGGCAGCGGGTGCGGGAACAATGGCCGTCGGCTGCGGTGGAAAGCTGGACGTGGGAGAACGTGAAGCGATTACTCAATACAAGAGCGGCTGAGGGAGCGGGTGATGGATGGAAGGCCGTGAAGGCGAAGGAGTGGGCGCAAGCGCTCGCACGACACTTCAAGGGGTTGCCCTCACAGCACCCGCAAATCTTCGCCGATGCCTTCCTCCGCTACGATCCGGCAGGAGCACGGGCAGTTGCTGCGGAGATTCAGCGGCGGGCAGTGACGGAGGAGTGTGAGGCAGACTTTTGAGGACGTGTGTGCGGTTCAACACTTGAGGGGGTTCAATTGAACCGCCGCAGTTTGAGGGAAGTAGTATCGATAACCCCCCGTAGCAGCAGAGTATTTTCCGTGTTATGCCACTTGAAACCAACCTGGACAATTTCCACGTTGATCCTACAAGGCGAATCTTTGTTGAACTCTGTTGACTTGAGTCGTTTGGACGATTAAAAAGAGGCTGGAAAGAGGAGCAACCTCCCCGCTGAACTTGGCGGCTCATAGGGGAGGCTGTCCTTGTTAAGCTGCTCTAGCGTTTCTTCCGTCGGACAATAATGCGGAATGCATTAAGTCCGTACATGGAAGCGTAGAGCCGCTTTCCGTTCCTGAGGGTGATGTACCGCGTGTACACCACTTCGTCCTCAGGGCGAGAAGAAGTTCTTCCGTCCATAGGGCGTCTCCTTTCTGGGAGCGGGATTGCTCCCGCCGTAAGAGCGTCTTCCACCCGCTCTACAGAAGATCGGTTAGCCCACTAGACTCAAACTTTCTCACCCGCGCATTCGGAGTAGCATGTATCGCTTTTTGATGTCAATGAAGGGGTATGATGTTTTCAGGCTTTTTACTGCTTAAGTGTTTAAGCATAACTATTCAAACCCGGCTTTGTGTGAGCCAGGTCTAGACCGATATCGAGGTAGGCCCTTGAGGAGAGGGCGAAAGTTTAGCTTTTCCAGATGGAGGCACAGCGATTGGAGGGGCGGGCGGAGGTAGACTTGCTCGTGCACGTCTTTTCCGCTATGCCCCAGTAGTTCGCGTCGGGTCTCTCCGTCTACACCCGCCTCGTAGAGTTTCGTTGTGACTGTGGGGCGGCATGAGTGTAGAGATTTCTTGCCCTCGATCCCTTCCTTGACGAGCAGACGCGCCAGCCACTTTCCAACCCCATCACCTACCGTCTCCCTGCCCTTGCCCGCATTCCTTCGTTTTGAGAATAACAACTGCTCCCCCGTAGCCCGCCGTTGCTTCACGTAGTGCAGTAGCCCCAGTTCCACAAGGTGCGAATGGATGGGGACACGCCTCTTACTGGCCTTGTTCTTCAATCGGCGGCCCCTTGCTGCGTCTGGGGCAATGTCGAAGTAGTGTAGACCTTGCTCCGTTTTCAGGTCGGCAACGGCGAGGTTTGCTATTTCCTCACGGCGTGCGCCGGAGTACAGGAGAATCAGCGGTAGCCAATATCGACCATACTGTTTCTTGTTGAGTTGGTCCGTGTACTCCTTGCTGGTAAAGATGCGATTTACTTCTTCATCGGTGAACGTCTCATATTGTTTCGACTCGACAGCCTCATAGAAAAGGCCCTCAACCGGATTCTCCGTGATGTGGCGGCGTGGTTTCGCTATGGCCCATCCGAAGAAATGGCGAAGGTGCGTGAGGTCCTGATTGACCGTCTGCAACGAGAGACGCTCAATACCTTCTTTTCCCTCAACCTCTACAAGGACCTGTGCGGCTGTCTTCCCTGGAAACCGCTTGGTCATGTGAGCGGGGAGTTTGGCCAACGTGTTCCGATAGTGCAGGCAGTCTTGATCTGTGATGGAGTGAAGATCCTTGTCCCCAACAATTTCCATGAAGCGGTTAAGCACGTTTGTCTTGGCGAGGAGCGTACCGGGCGCACGGCGCTCAAAGTCTTTGAGATACGCCTTCCGAGCAACGGACAGGAGAACGGACGCGCAAAGCTCAAAACCACTATCGGGACGGACAGGCGGTAGAACTGCGGGCATGAGGGAATCCTGCTTCCAGTAGTTTCCCTCACGCCAGTTCATTTCGGCCTTGAGGGCGGTTTGTTTCACCTTCAGCAGTTCTCGGCAGAGGCGGCGGTAGACCTCCGTTTCTTTGGGCAGAGTGTGTCCGTGGGCGTGTAACAGTTCATCGGCTTCGCCTTCTATCTTGGAGAAGTCATTGTTGAGAAGTTGGTACTCCGCCGCTTCCAGTGCGTCAGACAAAGCGAGGTCCAGTGCCTCCCGCTCATCGTCGCTCGGAGATGCCGACAGGCAACTTTCCTCGACAGCTTCGAGCGTTTCAGCGAGCCACTGTTGCGCGAGTTTCTGAATCTCTTCTCGGTTCATGGTGTCCCGATGGCGGCGAACACGGAGGAGCAAGGACGCAATGCGGCCTTCCCAGACCGCAGCCCGTAAAGATGCCTCAGAGTAAGACACGTTGCCAAGGCTTTTCAGAATCTCACGGCGGCGGAGGAAGGGACGGAGGTCATTGGGAATGATGAAGCGAGAATACCAACGGGGAACTTTTTCCTGTCGGGACCGGCGAAAAAGTGTAGCCACAGCAGCCTCCAGCGGTGTAGCCAGAAGGCTTGCCGGGCGCTGTCAATCGCTGAAATCCCTGTGTGGGAGCGGTGATTAAGTGTTGTGGTGCCGAAGCCGGGATTTGAACCCGGACACCCGTGAGGGCGCTAGACCCTGAATCTAGTGCGTCTGCCAGTTCCGCCACTTCGGCATAATCGGTTGCTGAAAATGCCTTCCAACAGCGTTCTCAGTCGCCCATCCCTCTCAACGTACCGATGAAGAGTACGCTTCGAGGTCGGCGCTCCTTGCGGCCTTGTTGGAAACCATTTTGAGCAACCTCAGGGATTCCGGAAATTCCAGAACTACGAAGAAGGTGGATTATCCTGAATTGTCACGAGTTCCGTCAAGCGAAGAGAGACACAATCTTTAGCCCTATCCACCCGCCTGAACTGATGCGTCGTACGCCGTCCAGCAACCTGCCGCAGCAATCTCACGAAGGTCTCCGCTCATGATAATCCGTTCGCGCGCCAAGCCGGATGCGGCCAGCAGCGAGGCGGCGCCGATTCGTGGCGCTTCATCGGCGATCAGCACATCGAACCGCACGCGGTTGAAGAGCGGGTCGCTTGCCACCCGAACGGGCGTGGCCGCCACCAGCCGGCGGTTTTGAATGAACGCCTGGCGGTTCGGATCCGCTTCGGCGGCCAGCAACTCGCGGATCTTTTTCGTTCCGCCCAACTTGGTGACCGCTTCTTTGAGATCCTCGGCTTCCTGACGCAGTTCCCTTGGAACAGCCGCTTCTGGAACCAGTTGCCGAATGCGGCCTTTGGCCACATCAAGCTCCTGGTTCAACCCGTCGATCTGCTGCTGATAGAGCGTACGGTATTGCGTGAGTGATTCCACATTCTTTCCGACCGTCTGCATCGTGAGCCGCTGAAACAGCGTGAGGTTCTCGTATTCGGCCAGAGTCGCGTCAACCTCGGCAAGTTTCGCCTGCACATCCCTCAACTGGGTGACCAGACGCCATTCAAGTAAACGAACTTCGTCCAGGTCTTTTTGTTTCTGGGCCTTGCCGGCCAGAAAGGGCGCCAGTTCCCGGAACCGCTCGTATTTGCGCCGCAGGGATGCTTTCTCCGTTTGAGACCTGGCATAAAACTGATGCATTTGCGCCTCGAAGCCCAACTCGTGAAGATCGATGCCGTGACTCTGCGATGTCATCGGCATTTCATACCGGCTGAGCCACGTCTTGTAGTTGAGGCCCCCGGCTTTCATCGTACGGGCGATCATGCCGACGATGTCGTCAGATTCTTCATGATCGGGACTGATCAGCAAAATACGCTTGTTGGCGCGAATCAGCTCCATCGCCAGGCTGGCCAGCTTGTGACGGCGCTGCGCCTGATCTTCCGACCACAGAGTCGTGAGAACCGACGACGCAGAGGATGGCATCTTCGACGCATCTTCCGATGAGGCAAGCCAAGGAACTACGCGCTCGGAGAGACCAAGACTCTGCGCATCGGCCTTTGCGGCCATCTCCTTCAACCGGGTAACCGACGTGCTCAGGAGTCCGGCCCGGTCTGGGATCAGTGTGACGGAAGGCGTCGAGGCTCCGAGGGAATCGATGACCTGCACAAGGAGCGCGCTGCCCTTCTGGCGCAGAACGATCCCTTCGGTCGGATCCATCTCGTCGGAGGTGACGATGGACAAAGGCAGGTCGACCGATAACGATATTCCAGGGGGTACGAGAAACTCGTACAGGTGAAGCCCCCCGATCGCTTGAACAAGCCGGCCCTCTGTTGCCGTAAACGCAACATCCTGCCCGGCATCGATGATCTGTTGCCGTTCCGCTTCAAGCCGGGCGACCCATAATTCTATGAGCTCTTTGGCTGTCATGATGGCTCAAACACTAATAGTCCACGGCACATGACGCGCATGATAAAGCCCGCCGGCACAGCTGTCTACCGCATGGGCCGCGTCGCAGACGTATCGCCAGAGCCCACAGAGCGCCCTTGTCTTCACAACCACAACTTGTCTAGAATGGCCAGCTCAGCAGCTTTTAAGGAGGAATTCGGTGAAAGGTCTACGATTCGAGCGCATCGGCAAGGGGCAGTACTACAATGTGGTCTTCCACATCGGCAGCACCTATGTGCCGGTGAGCGATGAGACAGTGGAAGAACTCAAGGGCCAGAGCCTGTTGCCGGCAGAACGATTCCTCGAACTCCTCGTCGACCGCATCGGCTATTCATCTTATCTCAAGGATCAGATCCGTACGGAACTCAGATCATCGGGCGACCCGGTGACTCAGATTACCGTCCTCCAGGGCGCCATCCGCGAATTGTAAGAACATCCCTCGTACTCTCCCCTGAAGAGTTCGGCAGGCATTGGTCCTTCCACTGCTCGCGTTTATTTCCTCTCTACCGACCCTATGGGACCAAATGAGTGGGGCCTGACTGCGCGCGTCGAGCTTCTTTCTTCCCTCACCAAAAGTGGCTGAGGCGTTGTTCTTCGACTGCGCACATTTATTTCCTCTCTTCCGAACCTGTGGGACCAATCGAGTGAGGTCTGACTGCGCGCGTCGAGCGACCACCGTTTCATCGTGGGGGCTCCGCGAGCAAAGGACCTACTCGGTTGGTCCCAACCCTCAATCCCCCACCTGCCCTTCCTGAAACAGCTGATTCATGATCTGGTTTCTTTTCTCGGGGTCCCGATAGTAGTTCATCGCCTTGGTGTAGTTTTCCATTGCGCTTTGGCGCTTGCCGCGAAGGGCATACAGTTCGGCAATGCCGTGATAGGCGCGGGGATCTTCTTCGTTGCACTTCAAGGCCCGGCTGAACAGTTCTTGTGCGTCCTGCATCCGCTGCTTCCTCAGACTGAGCCACCCCAAGGCCGAGTACGCGGCGCCGAATTCCCCGTTGGCTCCCAGCGCATCACGATAGGACTTCTCCGCAAGGTCCAGACGCCCCCTCGTTTCGTGTAAGCCGCCCAGAGCAAAGTGAATTTCTGCATCCTTTGGATTCAGCTTGAGCGCCTCCTTGTACGATTGCAGCGCTGGTTCCATTTTGCCTTGTTCGGCCAAGGCACATCCAAGATTGGCATGGGCCAGCGGGTCGCTCGGACATAACTTGATGACCTCGCGGTACTCCTTGATCGCCATCTCCAGTCGGCCCTGCTCCTGATAGGCCACCCCGAGATTGGTTCTGGCCGGCATATACGCCGGATCGAGCCGTACTGCTTCCTTATACTCCTTGATCGCCATTTCAAGATGACTTGCCCGCTCATGAATTTGCGCCAGAAAGTAGTGGGGATAGGCAGAGTGCGGATCCAGCCTTGCCGCATCCTTGTAGTACTGCACCGACTGTTCCGATTGACCGGACTGAGCCAACAAGAGACCCGTGACCAAATGCGCCAGACTGCTGTCATGATGCCGCGCGAGGAGATCATTGATCCATGCCTTGACCGCGGCGATATCGTCTTCTGTCTGGAGACAGAAGACGTGTGTCTTCCAGGCATCCGAGAACCGGCCGCGCAACAGATAGACGATGTTTTGTGAAAAATACGCGCGCGGGTCCGCGGGTCCGGCGCCCGTCTGTTCCGCAATCCAGGCCGAGGCCTCGGCAAAGAGCGTATCCCACGCTCCCGCCAGGATTGCGGCTTCGCATTGTTGCGGATGGCTGCTCATGTGTCGCGTGAGACTTCTACCGGGTCAGTGTGTCTTCAACATCCGGGGGCGTGGCTTGGATGCGTTCCCCCAGAGCAGGATAGCGCGCGGCGAGCTTCTGTTTCATCTGCCACGCAACGGTGCGGTACGACCAATGGCCCTTCACACCGGAACGGAGCCTGGCGATATACTCCGCCTCGGCATAATCCATTTTGAACAGACAGCGCACTTTGAAACCGAACGGGATAGCGTAGAGCGAGGCTTCCTGATCCTTTTTCCTGAGCAACTCGATATCGCGGCGCACCGCGTCCATCGCCTGCCGGTACTCTTGATCCAATCCTGCTTCGACAAGCGGCGGCGGAATATCGTACCCGTGAACGGTCGTGAAATTCTGCTGAACCTGCTGGCATCGCCGGTGGCGGTGCATATCTCTCCATGCGCCGATGTCCATCAGGATATCGAAATTGAACGAGTAGCCGCAGCGAAATTCTCTGATCAGTTCATCGTACGGCCCTCGCTGTCGCGTCGCCACTTCGATCGTGTCTTGCTTCTGCTTGTCGGACCATTCTTTCACCACCGACATCAGCGTGCGATACGGAGCCTGCGTCACGCGATAGAGCAGCGTGGTGACGACTTCGTCCAGCGGATCGTGCGGATCGATCAGCTCGACTGACTCCACTTCACCCCAGCGATCGGGCTGATCAAGCCCCGTCCCGCGCAAAACATCTTTCGCATGGCGGGACAAATCAGCATAGACCGACTCTTGATAGGGACTCGCCTTCGCATGCCGCGCCAGTGTCGGCGCCAAGGGTTCATTCAGCCCGCCGGTTTGCCCGCTCAATTCCCCCCAGACATTCACCGGAGGGCGCCGGCAGGCCTCTTTCAAATCATCGCCGATGGCGCGCAGTTCCGGCAACTGTGACGACAGCAAGCGGGTGATCTGCTTTTCCAGCGTACGGATGCTCACGACTTGACCCACGTTTGTCTTGGCCGCGAGCGGAAGCAGGTAGCGCGTCGCGTCGAACGCGCGCGCGGCGATCGTGCGTTGATAGTCGGCCGGCTTCATCGATTCCGGGCGGGGGTCCCGTTCAGAAAGATGGGCGATCAAGGGATCGTGCAGCAGCCGGTAGACTTCGGACAGGCTGCGCAGAATGCCTTCGTAGACTGCCTCGGTTTCGCTGCCTCGAATCTGGCCCGGGACATACCATCGGCTCGACGCAAAGTTCTGGTACCGGCTGGATTTGGCCTGACCGTCCCAGAGCGGCTCGTCTTCCAGCCGGATCGCTGCAAGCTCGGAGATTTCTTCAAAACAGACGACGACGTGGCCCAGGTCTGCGATCGAGGCATGGCCGTAGTCGAAGTAGAACTGCTCCCAGAACTTCTCCGAGGAGTGGCCGTGGACCCACGTGATGCTGTTTTCGATGGAGTCGGGCGACCGGCTGTAGCGCGCCAAGGCATAGGCGGACTTCTCCGGAGGCATCGGCGCGAGGGCCATCACACGGCGGCCGGATTGTTCCTGACTCATAGACCGTTCCTAATTTTGGTACAGGGCGAAGGAGGCGCACTATACCTCTCGTACCGATAAGGCGCAAGATCGGCTCCGTTGACTTGCCTCAGAATGCGCCGCTATAGTTCGCCGAAACTGGTTAGGGGTAAGGGGTTCCACATGAGGAACCTTGCGCCTAACCCCTCACCCCTTACCGGTTCTGGGTATGATCAAAGGCATTAAGGGCGTCAAAGACATTCTTCCGGAAGAGACTCCCCGCTGGCGGCTCATCGAGGAGACTGCCCGGCGGTGGGCCGTCCGTTATGGCTTTCAGGAAATTCGCGTCCCGATTTTCGAAGTCACAACCCTGTTCGCCCGAAGCATCGGGGCATCGACCGACATCGTCGAAAAAGAGATGTACACATTCCAGGACCGGGACGGCACCTCACTCACGCTCAGGCCCGAAGGCACCGCAGGAACAGTTCGTGCGTTTATCGAACACAATCGCGCTGCCGATCCGTTGCCGCAAAAGTATTTCTATATGGGACCGATGTTTCGTCATGAGCGTCCTCAGGCGGGCCGCCTTCGCCAATTTCACCAGTTTGGCATCGAGTCGTTGGGCACATCGGACCCCCGCGCCGACGTTGAAGTCATCGCATTGTTATGGCGGATTCTTTCGGATCTGAACCTTCCGGCCCTGACCTTGGAGATCAACAACCTTGGCTATACCGCTGATCGAGAGGGTTATCGTCCTCTGCTGGTTGCCTATTTAACGCGGGAGATGGGACGGCTCTGCGGAAATTGTCAGCGCCGTGTCGAGACAAACCCGCTTAGGGTCTTGGATTGCAAAGTGCCCGAATGTCGGGCTGCCACGGAGGCGGCTCCCAGGCTCGCTGATTCCCTTTCGGAAAAGGCACGCGCATACTTCGCCGCTGTAATAGCCGGCCTTGACTCCATCGGAATTCCCTATCGTCTGAACCACCGGCTCGTTCGGGGACTCGATTATTACTGTCTCACGACTTTTGAGGTCACATCGACAAGTTTAGGTGCCCAAAATGCGGTAGGAGCTGGCGGTCGGTACGATGGCCTTATCGAGACCCTTGGCGGCCCACCGACCCCGGCTGTCGGCTTTGCTCTTGGACTGGAACGGATGGCGATGATGCTCTCCGAGACGGCACCAGTCTCGCTCCCCGGGTCTACGACCGTCTATATTGCGGGATTTGGGAGCCAAGGATCAGTGACAGGTCTCGCGGCTCTTGAGGAGCTTCGTTTGGTTGGAATCCGGGCGGTCTCTGATTTTCGGGCCGGTACCCTCAAATCCCACTTGCGCCAGGCAGACAGATCCAGCTCAAGATTTACTTTGATCATCGGAGATGATGAGGTTGCGAAAGGTACTGCTATCCTGCGTGATATGACCTCAAAGGCTCAGCGTGATGTTTCCCTCACCTCTCTCGGTCGTGACATATCTTCTTTCATTCCTGCTTCCTGATCCCAATTTTTCCCATTGACTTTTCCCTCAAAAGCTCTTACTTTTTCACTGTCATATAAAATTCATAAGTATATGATTATATAATATAAATTCATGTGAATTATTAAAATGAAACGGAAGCTCGGTCTCCTCCTTGCCTTGCCCCCTTCGCATGATAGTGCGGTGACAGTCCACGGACTGGCACAAGCAGCTCTTTCAGCTGGTCACGAGGTCTATCTCTATCTCATCGATGAGGGAGTGAAGAACCTGTCTGATGCACGATACCGACAGATTGCTCAATCAGGCGTAAAAGTCTTTGCCTGCGCCTATGGGTGTCAGCAACATCATGTCTCAACGGCGGACCTGGACCCGGCCATTTCCCTGTCAGGACTCGTTGTCCTTTCTGGAATCATTGACGCCTGTGATCCATTTCTTTCATTTACCTGACGTCAAGCTACTTGTCATGGCTAAAACTATCGCGGTTGTCATTCAAGAAGATCCACGAAAGACCCATAGACCGGTTGAAGCTCTACGAATTGCGCTTGGCCTCGTTGCAGGATCTCATACAACGACTGTTGTCCTCTTAGGCGAAGCTCATCGTCTCCTTTCTGACGATCTTGACGATATTGTCGATATAGACATACTGGAAAAATATCTTCCATCTGTCGAACATCTTGAAATTCCTTTCATTCTTCCATCAGAGACAGATCCAGCTCTGATCCGGAAAGAATTCTCCGTCAGATATGAGTCTGATGAGACTATCCGGTCTCTCATAAAATCAATGGACCGTACGCTGATCTTTTGATCAGTCATTAACCATAGGTCTCCCATGTCCTTTCCTTTGTACCTCATTCGTCATTCAGCAGATACGCTTTCCCCTTGGCTTTATTCTTCTAAGGATCTTAACGTTTCAGCCTGTACTTTAAGAACGTCAAATAATTCGCCTTCATCTGAGCAACAAGCCGGGGCACTTTGGGCAACATCTGGTGATGGTGGTGCGGAGGGGCAGACTATGACGTATGAACATCTCCTGGACGTGATCATGAATGCGTCAAAGGTCATTATCCTCTGACTCTTTACTCTTAAAATTATGTATTAGAAGAAAACTAGGAGTCGGAGTCGGAATCGGAGTAGTGAAGGGAATACTGTGGATAGTAGAGATCACATTGTTTAATGAGAGAAAAAATAACGCGACCGATGAGTATATGATTGGGGATTCCCTCCGGGCAGACTCCGTATAGCTTGGACGAATCCTGTGGAAAACGTATGGGCTCTAAAACACAACTCGACAACGGTGGTGGGGACATGGTATTGACCACCTTGTCCAGCTTGATAAACCCATCTCAAAGTACCAAGTTATCCACAGATGTGAATAATCCTGTGTATAGAAATCTCCGTGATTTATGAGCGTCGATAGCGTCTGGCAAGAAGCTCTTCAGTACATCCAAGGGAAGGTCCCCAGGCAAGTCTATGACACCTGGTTCATCCCGACACGCCTCGATCGGATTGAAAACTCCACCGCCCACATCGGTGTACCGAACAAATTTTTCGGTGACTGGTTGCATACCCATTATGCCCCGTTGTTGGTCGAGGCGGTGTCATCGGCTCGCGGTGGCGGAAACGTGTCGGTAAGCTTCGTCGTATCACAGAAGCCGGCATCACGGTTAGTCGAGCCTCAAGCCGCCTCAACTCCGTCCAAAGCTTCGGGCCAGATGAAATCCCGCCGAGGCATTCAACTCAATCCGAAATACACGTTCGAGAATTTCGTCGTAGGAGCGGGAAATCAGTTTGCCCATGCGGCCTGTATGGCGGTTTCTGAGCAGCCCGGAAAGACGTACAATCCTCTCTTCATCTACGGCGGTGTCGGGCTGGGTAAGACCCATCTCCTCAATGCGATCGGAAACCATGTGGCTGAACGTACAGATCTCCGCATTGCGTATCTGACGACCGAGCAATTCACGAACGAGGTCATCAACTCCATCCGATACGACAAGATGACGGATCTCCGAAAGCGCTACCGCCACATCGACATGCTGATGATCGACGACATCCAGTTTCTCGTCGGAAAAGAACGGACCCAAGAGGAGTTTTTCCATACGTTCAACTCCCTGTACGAAGGGCATAAACAGATTGTTTTGTCCAGCGACAGGTTTCCCAAGGATATGCCGGATATCGAAGAACGTCTCCGGTCCCGGTTCGAATGGGGATTAATTGCGGATTTACAGCCGCCCGATGTCGAGACGCGTATCGCGATTTTGAGGAAAAAATCGGAGGACGAGGGGATCACACTGCCGGAAGATGTCATTCAGTTTCTCGCCGGCGCCATGAAAAGCAACATCCGCGAGCTGGAGGGCAGTTTAGTCCGGCTTGGCGCCTACGCCTCGTTGACAGGCCAGGTCATTACACTGGACATGGCCAAGAACGTGCTTCGGGACCTGATCGGGGACAAGAAAAAAATCGTCGCGATGGACGACATCCAAGAAGCGGTGTGCGCTCAGTTCCATGTCAAGATGACCGAACTGAAATCGCGCCGCCGCAGCAAGACACTTGTGCATCCTCGGCAGATCGCGATGTTTCTCTGCCGCGAACTAACCGATGCCTCCTATCCGGAAATCGGGCGCCAATTCGGAGGCAAGGATCACACGACGATCATTCACGCGTGCAGACAAGTTTCAAAGGCCAAAGAGGCCGATACGGCATTGCACACGACGCTGGAAACTTTGAAAGAGCACATTCTGCGTAGATAAGGGTTTCATTTGGAGACTGCGCCATGAAAGTACGGATCGGGCGGGATGAACTGTTGACGGGGCTTCAACGGGTGCAGGGAGTTGTGGAGAAACGGAATACGATGCCCATCTTGTCCAACGTTCTGCTGGAAGCCAGGCAGGAGGGGGCTGAAATTGTGGCGACGGATCTCGAGATCGGCATGCGTGGCTTGTACAAAGCGGCTGTGCTCGAGACCGGGGGTGTGACGATCTCGGCCCGTAAACTGTTTGAGATCATCAAGGAGTTGCCGTCGGGCGACATTGAGTTGACCACAGGAGAGAACAACTGGACGACCATTCAAATGGGCAAGAGCCAGTTCAAGATCGTCGGGTTGCCCAGCGCCGACTATCCTGCCTTGCCGGCCATCGAACGGGAAGGGTTAACGCCGCTCTCGGGAGACGGTCTGTTGGAGTTGATCCGTAAGACGTTGTTTGCCGCCGGGGATAACGATGCTCGGTACATTCTGAACGGCCTGCTGGTCACGCTCATTAACACGGAGAAGAAAACCACGCTTCGCCTGGTCGGCACGGACGGCCACCGTTTAGCTGTGGCGGAGCATGAGATGAGCCAAGCCGGTGGCAAGGGTGTCCCGCAGGAAATCAAAGCGATCATTCCTAAAAAAGCGGCGCACGAAATGCGCCGTCTCCTGGAAGAGGGAGGGGACGGCGAACCTCTCATCGGATTTGCCAAGAACCTCATGATCTTTCGAAAAAGCGGCCTGTTGCTGACGTCCCGATTGATGGAAGGCAACTATCCCAACTACCAGCAGGTCATCCCAAAGGAGGGTGGTAAAAAAATCAGCGTGAACCGGATTGAACTGGAAAGCGCGCTCCGCCGCGTCTCGGTTCTTTCCAGAGATAAAGCCAGCGCCGTGAAGGTCTCCTTTGCACCGGGCAAGATGACCCTGTTTTCCAGCAGTCCGGATTACGGTGAGGCCACCGAGGAATTACCCGCTCGCTACGAAGGCGAGGCGCTCAGTTCCGGGTTCAACGCCCGCTATCTCTTGGACGTATTCGGCGTCATGGATGGGGAGACTGTGTCCTTGCAGATAGAGACGCCGCTCAGCCCTTGTTTGATCCAGGAATCCGAGAGCCCTGGATTCAAGTGCGTCGTCATGCCGATCAAAATCTGAGGCGTATCACCCGCGGGGATAGTCCTACGCATCCGGCACCTTCGATGGATGCATAGCGTGTGATCCTATGACGTGTATATGAGAATAGGAAACGGATGGCCACAGACGAGACCACTATAAAGCCCAAGTCCGACAGTTACAGCGCAGACCAAATCAAGGTCCTCGAAGGCCTCGACGCGGTCAGGAAGCGGCCGGCGATGTATATCGGCAGCACCGGAGTCGACGGGCTTCATCACCTGGTCTATGAAGTCGTCGACAACAGTGTCGATGAACATATGGCCGGATTCGGCGAGACCATCGAGGTCAAAATCCATATTGACGGGAGCGTCACGGTCATCGACAACGGCCGGGGTATTCCCACCGGCATGCACTCGACGCAAAAGAAGTCCGCCGCCGAAGTGGCATTAACCGTCTTGCATGCGGGCGGCAAGTTCGAACAAGGCGCCTATACGGTGTCCGGCGGACTGCACGGCGTGGGCATTTCGGTCGTGAACGCGCTGTCGGAATGGCTTGAGCTGGAAATCTGGCAGGATGGGCAAGTCTTTGAACAGCGGTACGAACGGGGCAAGCCGGGTGCGCCGCTGCAGAGCACCGGTGTTACGAAGCGCCGAGGCACGCAGGTCCGATTCAAGCCGGACGGGCAGATCTTCGAAACGCTCGAATTCAGCTTCGACGTCCTGGCGCAACGGCTACGCGAACTCGCCTTCCTGAACAAGGGCCTGTCGATCTCGATGAAGGATGAGCGGAAAGAGCCCGCCAAGGAACAGGTGTTCATCTACAAGGGCGGCATCGTCTCTTTCGTCGAGCATTTGAACGAAGCGAAGACGCCGCTGCACAAACCGATCTACGTCAAAGTCGAAAAGCCAGAAATGATTCTGGAGGTCGCCCTCCAGTACAACGATAGCTACGCGGAGAATCTCTTTTCCTTCGCGAACAACATCAACACGAAAGAGGGCGGCACACATCTCGTGGGCTTCAAGGCCGCACTCACCCGGACGATCAACAGCTATGCCAACGCGAACGATCTCCTGAAGAAAGACACCGAGTCGCTCACGGGCGACGACGTGCGCGAAGGGCTCACGGCCGTCGTCAGCGTGAAGGTCCGCAACCCGCAGTTCGAGGGGCAGACCAAAGCGAAACTGGGGAATAGTGAAGTCAAAGGCGTCGTCGAAACGGCGGTCAATGAAAAGCTCGGAGCCTATTTCGAGGAGAATCCGCCGGTTGCGCGCAAAATCATCGGCAAAGCGATCGATGCGGCCCGGGCCCGTGAAGCGGCCCGCAAAGCCAAGGATCTTATCCGGCGCAAGAGCGCGCTCGACGGAGGATCGCTGCCCGGTAAACTGGCGGATTGCTCGGAGAAAGATCCGGCGCTCAGCGAGATCTATATCGTCGAAGGCGATTCGGCCGGCGGCTCGGCAAAGCAAGGGCGCGACCGTAAATTTCAGGCGATCCTTCCTCTCAAGGGGAAAATTCTGAACGTCGAAAAAGCGCGATTCGACAAGATGCTGACGAGCGACGAAATTCGGACGCTTATCATGGCGCTGGGCACCGGGATCGGCCGCAAGAGGGAAGAAAGCGACAAGAGCGACAAGGACGCATTCGACATCTCTAAGACACGGTATCACAAGATCATCCTCATGACCGACGCCGATGTGGATGGCAGCCACATCCGTACCCTCTTGCTGACCTTCTTTTTCAGGCAGATGCCTGAGCTGATCGAACGAGGCTACATCTATATTGCTCAGCCTCCGCTCTTCAGAGTGAAGAAGGGTAAGGCAGAACGGTATTTGAAGGACGAGGGAGCGTTGAACGAGCATCTGGCTGATCTGGCGGTGGAAGATGTCGAGTTGTACCTCGAAGGGGCGCAAGGCTATGCAACCGGGCGTCGGCTCCTGCCGATCCTCAAGAAACTGATCGCGTTCGAGCATTTGCTCGGCCGGCTGAACAAGAAGCCGTATGAAGCCACCCTCCTGCGCGCTTTTGTCGACGAGCCGGGTCTGGATCGGGAACTGCTCAAGAATCGGGCGGCGCTGACCTCCGCCGTTGCCAGCGTCACACGCATATTGGCAGGCGCCTATCCTAAGCTTGCGCCGACCTTCGAGATCCTGCCGGACGACGAGCACCACTCCAACAAAGTGGTGTGCCGACTGCAGGCCAACGGTGTGCTGTACGGTCTCGACATCACGCACGAACTCGTCGGTTCAGCCGATTTCCGCGAGCTGCAGAAGCTGACGCCGTCTGCCATCGGGCTGGGCAGGCAACCTTATAAACTCAAGGCCAAAGGACAGGAACAGCCCTATCAGTCGACGGATGAATTGGTAAAGGCCATTCTTGACCTGGGGAAGCAGGGACTGAGCATACAACGGTACAAGGGACTGGGAGAAATGAATCCGGGTCAGTTGTGGGAGACGACGATGAATCCCGAAGCGCGCACGCTCTTGAGAGTCACACTCGAAGACCTGACCGGCGTCGATGAGATCTTTACGATTCTCATGGGTGATGAGGTCGAGCCGCGCCGGAACTTCATCCAGACGCACGCGCTCGAGGTAAGAAATTTAGACGTATAGCGAGGAAGCTGTCAGCATTCAGCGGTCAGCTTTCCAGAGCTGACGAGCCAAAGCTGATAGCTGAGGGCTGTAAGCCGATAGCTTTTGGGGGAGATCTATGCCGCCTGACGAGAGATTAGGCCACATCGCGATCGAAGACGAGATGAAGTCGTCGTATCTCGATTACGCCATGAGTGTGATCGTCGGACGGGCGCTTCCCGACGTCCGTGACGGGCTCAAACCGGTCCATCGCCGTATCCTCTACGGCATGAATGAAATGGGTCTGGCTTCCAACCGGGCCTACCGGAAGTCCGCCAAAATCGTGGGCGAGATCATGGGGAATTACCATCCCCACGGCGACACGGCCATTTACGATACGCTTGTCCGGATGGCGCAGGATTTCAACATGCGCTATCCGCTGGTCGACGGCCAAGGCAACTACGGGTCGATGGACGGCGATTCGCCGGCGGCCATGCGCTACACGGAAGCACGCATGACCAAGCTCGCGGAAGACCTGCTGGCTGACATCGATAAAGATACGGTCGACTTCGGTCCTAACTACGACGAATCCCGTAAAGAGCCCCTCGTGCTGCCGACCAAGGTGCCCAATCTCCTCATCAACGGAGCCGGCGGTATCGCGGTCGGGTATGCGACGAACATTCCCACGCACAATCTCGGTGAAGTGATCGATGGGTTGCTGCTTCTGCTGGAGAATCAGGACGTCACCATCGCGCAGTTGATGCAGAAAATTCAGGGGCCCGACTTCCCAACGGCGGGTTTTATTTACGGGAAGAGCGGCATTAAAGATGCCTATGAAACGGGACGGGGCCTGCTCAAGCTGCGGGCGAAGGTGGTGGTGGAAACCGATGAACGCACCGATCGCGAGCGCCTCATCGTCACGGAAGTTCCCTATCAGGTCAACAAGGCCAAGCTGATCGAAAAGATTGCCGAGCTGATACAAGATGACCGGTTGAAGGGCATTTCCGATTTGCGCGATGAATCGTCCGATCGCGAAGGGGTGCGGGTGGTCATCGAACTAAAGCGGAACGAAATTCCACTGATCGTGCTGAATAATCTCTATAAGCACACTCAGCTGGAGACGACCTTCGGCGTCATCATGCTCGCGCTGGTCAACAATCGTCCCGAGGTGCTCAACCTCAAGCAGATTCTGCATCACTTTCTCGAACACCGCCGCGAAGTCGTGGTGCGCCGGACCGCGTTCGAGTTGCGCAAGGCGGAAGAGCGGGCGCACATTCTCGAAGGCCTGAAGATCGCGCTGGATCATCTCGATGCGGTCATCGCGCTTATCAGGGCGTCACAGTCCCCTGACGAAGCCCGCGCCGGGTTGATGCGCCAGTTCTCTCTCAGTCAGATCCAAGCCACGGCCATCCTCGACATGCGGCTCCAGCGCTTGACTCAGCTTGAGCGGACCAAACTGGTGGAAGAGTATCAAGAGGTACTCAAGCAGATCGAATACCTCAAATCCGTCTTGGCCAGCGAGGCGCTGGTGCGGTCGATCATCAAGGACGAGCTGACCCAGATCCGTGATGAATACAAGGACGACCGCCGGACGCAGATTGTGAAGGAAGAAGCCGAGATCAATATCGAAGATTTGATCGCGGAAGAAGAAGTCGTCGTCACAATTTCTCATTCCGGCTATATCAAGCGCAATGCGGCTTCGCTCTACCGCGCGCAACGGCGGGGCGGCAAAGGCAAGATCGGCATGGGCATCAAGGACGAGGATTTCGTCGTAAACCTCTTTACGGCTTCGACGCACGATACGCTCCTCTTCTTCACCGATGCCGGCAAGGTCTATTGGCTGAAAGTGCATGAGATCCCGGAAGCCAGCCGTGCAGCGAAGGGCAAAGCGCTGGTAAACTTATTGGCGTTGGCCGGAGGCGAGAAGGTCACGGCGACGTTGCCGGTGAAGGAATATCGGGAAGACCGCTTCATCATCATGGCGACGAAGAAGGGACTGATCAAGAAGACCGAGTTAGCTGCGTACAGCAATCCGCGCCAAGGCGGCATCATTGCGTTGGGTCTGGAGAGCGGGGACAAGCTCATCGGAGTTCAATTGACCGACGGCCATCGCGAGATTCTTCTCGGCACGAAACAAGGGATCACCATTCGATTCAAAGAAGAAGAAGTCAGGCCGATGGGCCGCATGGCCTACGGCGTCAAAGGCATCACGCTCGAAGAAGGCAACGACGTGATCGGCATGGAAACCATTACCCCCGACTCCACCACGGCGCTCCTGACCGTGACAGAGGGGGGGTATGGCAAACGGACTCCGGTCGGCGAATATCGCATTCAAGGCCGCGGCGGCAAAGGCATCATCAGCGTCAAGACGACCGAACGCAACGGCCCAGCCGTCGGCTTTCTGCAAGTGCGGGACGACGATGAGATCATGCTGATGGCGGCGCAAGGCAAGGTGCTTCGCTGCAAGGTGGACGACATCCGTGAGATCGGCCGCAATACGCAGGGCGTCCGCATTCTCGATCTCGACGGAGACGAAGATCGTGTGGTCGCCGTGGCCAGGCTGGCCGAACCGAGCGAGCGGGAAGATCCGGCCCCGGCAAATGTTCCAGGGGTCTAGTTCGAACAGGTATGCCCCCAGATGTCTCCTTCCGGTTCCAAGACGAAGAAACCGCTCGATATCATCGTCAAGCTGGCGCTCGGCGTCCTGATCGGCTCCTTCACGCTCATCTGGGGGGGCATGTATCTCAGCCGCCCGGATCGGTCGATTCCTCCCTATACCGTTGGGTCTCAAAACCAGCATCTCGTCGCGGCGCACGTTCCGAGAGGCTCCACCGACGAAGAAATCGAAAGGCTGCTGAAGCGGTTTCGAAAGGTGAGCCACCAGAGACACGATTTTGGATCCATGAAGATTTACCCCACAACCCCGGGAGATCCCGGCGGCCAATATGCACATATCCTGATTTATATTTTCGATGACGCCGGATGGACTGATCCTGAAAAGCTGGCAATGTATGTGAACGGTGATGCGGCGGTCGTCAGAGAATATGAGCGGTCGGTCCGTGGATACTATCGATTGCAGGATCGAGAGGAAGAAGCCGGAATCGGTTCCCTGTTCAAAAACGGGAAACTTTCAGACGACAAGCGCACCCTCTTCAAAGGACAGGTGACCGACCCGTTGCCGGTGGAAGCGGAGCCTGAGACGGGTATTTCGATATCACCGATGTAAACCGTTCCCGGAGACCCGGATCCTGGATCGCCGAGACATGGCCGGCGGCTTCTGCGAGTGCAGCCTCGGCTTCAGGAGACGTCCCATCGGTGGCGCGCGCGTCGGAAGGCGCTGTTGCCGGTACAGGGATATCCCCGACGCGCAGCACGATCTCCTTCACCAATTCCGTCCCGGCGGCTTCGTTCAATTTGGCGAGCAGCGCGGGTTTCAAGAACGTGAGCTGTTGGAGCCACACGGAGTTCCGGACGACCAACGAGAGCTTCTTGAAACGAATCTGCGCCGGCCAGGTGTGGGATCCGATCGGTTCCCCGACAATGTCGCGCCATTCGTGCTGCAAGCGGAGTTCGAGGAGTCTGGATTCGAGGCCCAGGCGTTTGGCGAGGCCGTCAAGAATGGAGCCGAATGAGTCGAGAGAGCCGGTGCGAGGCATGGCGCTATTGTAGCAAGAACGGCCGTCAGCTGACAGCGGGTTTTTTGTGAATCGCTTCTTGTATCGCCCATGCGCGGATGTTGATACACTCCGTCCGTCAAGCGCTTCATGTGTCACCGCTCGACGAGCTTACGCGAGATGACAAAAACAAAAGACGACCCGAACAAAGTCGTAGTGACAAACCGCAAGGCGTACCACGACTATTTCATTGAAGAGAAGTTCGAGGCCGGGATCGTGCTCCAAGGCACGGAGGTCAAATCGCTACGCGAGGGGAAGGTGAACCTGCAAGACAGCTACGCCTCTGTCCGCGAAGCCGAAGTCTTTCTCCATCACTGCCACATCAGTCCTTACAGCCACGGCAACATCATGAATCATGATCCCATCCGTGTGCGCAAGCTCCTGCTGCACAAGAAAGAGATCAACAAACTGCTCGGCAAGACGCAACAGAAGGGACTCACGCTCGTTCCCCTCCGTATCTATTTTTCCGAGCGCGGGCTGGCGAAGGTCGAGCTGGGGCTTGCCAAGGGCAAGAAGCAGCATGATCGCCGGGAGTCCATCAAGACCCGCGAAGCCGGCCGCGAGGTCGAGCGGGCGATGAAAGAACGAAAGTAGCGCGTGCTCATCCCATCATCCTCCGGATAACGCGCCCGCGCCACATTTGTCTTAGTTACCTTCTGCGGAGAACCCTCTATAGAGAACCGCCAGCACGACACTCACTGTCAGTATTCCGAAAATCAACGTAAACATGGCTTCTCACCTCCTTTAGATTTGATATAGCAATCCTACATCTCCTCTATGAAGAGCCCATGAGGAGACCATGAAGAATTCTTCATCTTTCCGGCCGACGCGGGGAGAAACTCCTCCGTCATGGGATATCATCAAAGGAACTCAAGTTGTTGGGAAGTCGAGGTTATTTAAGTTAGGCGGAGACCGTCTGGCGTGTCGAGACCGGCAACCGCAGGGTAAAGATGGAGCCCTTGTGGATTTGGCTGGCGACCGAAATCGTGCCGCCGTGCGCTTCCGCAATTTCCTTCACAATGGGAAGTCCGAGTCCGGTGCCGGCGGAATCTTTCGCCCGCGCCCAATCGGTCCGATAGAACCGCTCGAAGAGATGCGGGATATTCTCCGACTCAATTCCATGGCCCGTATCCTCGACAGCCACGTCCACCCATTCCCCGGCACGGTGCAATCGGACCGTGACAAATCCGCCGGGCGGCGTGTATCGAAGCGCGTTGTCGAGCAGATTAATCAGCGCTTGTTTGAGCCACTGTGCGTCGCCGAGAATGGAGGGAACGGGTTGGGATTCAAACATCAAGGTAATGCGGTAATCATCTGCCAGCAGGGTCAGCTCATCCACGATCTCTTGAATCAACGGTTCTAAAGCGAGAGGCGCGAGATGAATGGGAGGCTTGCTGCTGGTAAATTTTGCGAGCGTTAAAAGCGGGCGCGTCAACGCGATGAGCCGCCCGACCTGTTCCAGATTATTGATCAGTGCATCGCGATATTCCGCAGTCGTCCTGGCTTTCATGAGGGCCACCTCCAGGTTTCCCTGGAGGATGGTCAGAGGGGTCTTCATCTCGTGGGCGGCGATTTCGCAAAAGTTCCGTTGGACCTCGCTGTTTCGCTGGAACTGATCCAGCACCGAGTTGACTGCCTGGGTGAGCCGCCGAAATTCCTGATAGGGTGAATCCACAGCGAGACGTTTTCCTAGATCGGCTTCAGACATCGTTTCGGCGCGAGCGCATAAGGTCTCGATCGGAGCCAGGACCTTCTTTGCCAGCCACACACTGCCGATCCAGGCAACGACGAGCGTGGCCCCGGATGCGAGGGAGAGCAGAAACAGCAGACCATACAGGGTTTCTCGGTAATGGCGCAGTGAGGTTTCCGTCTGAAGGACATACCGAATATGCCCGTCCCTCATAATGGAAAGGAACAGATGTCGGGCAGGCATTCCGGTGGCCGACTCAATAGTGACAAACACCGTATGCTCGATCTGGACTTGCCGAAGGATATGGGGGGGAATCGATTCCTGCACCGCCGCATTGGGGCTACTCCACAGGAGTCGGCCATCCGCCGAGAAAACACGAAGCGAGTGAGGGATATCCGGTATAATCTGCCGTTCCTGAGTGCTTCGGCCAGCCGGCACCACATCCTGGCCGCTCTTTTCAAATATCTCGGGGCGCTGTTCAACGAGCTCGGCCAGTGTGTCCGACAACTCTAACAGCAGTCCGTCCACGAACCGGTTCAACAGGACTTCGCTCGTGACGTACACAAGAGCGGATAATACGAGCAGCCCCGCGATCAAGAGGAAGGTAGACCAACTGATGAGACTGCGCAGGGATTTCACGCGGCTGTTTCCGGTTCTTCGAGCATGTACCCGGCGCCGCGCACGGTGGCGATCAACGGAGGTGAAAAATCACGGTCGATCTTGGCCCGCAGGGCCCGAATATGGGCATCCACGATGTTTGTCATGGGGTCATAGCTGATGTCCCACACATGTTCGATGATCGCGGTTCTGGTCAACACCCGATTCTTGTTGCGCAACAGAAACTCAAGCAGGGCATATTCCTTATTCGTCAGAGAAATTTCTTGCCCCGCCCTCCAGACGCGATGAGAAGCCGGGTCTAGCTTCAGATCCGCCGCTTGGAGTTGCACCAACTGCTGCGGGCTCCCCCGGCGAAGCAGGGCTCGGATTTGAGCCAGTAATTCCACGAAGGCGAAGGGCTTGGGCAAAAATTGATCCGCGCCGGTATCGAAGCCGGAGACCTTGGTTTCCACCGTGTTGCGCGCGGTCAACAGCAGCACCGGAGTCATGTTGCCCTTGGCGCGCACGCGTCGGCAGAGCGTGAGGCCGTCGAGCTTGGGCAGCATGATGTCGAGGATCAGCAGATCGTACGGGTTGTTCAAGGCCATCGCCAGGCCTTCTTCGCCGTCGGGCGCGACGTCCACTGCGTATTGCTCTTCTCTCAGACCCTTCCGAATAAACTGAGCAAGGTTCACATCGTCTTCAACAAGCAGTATTCGCATCGATCATCCTGGTTCCAGGCTTCTGTGCGACCGTCAGGCGTCATGATCCACCCTATTATGCCATCTCTCGGCTGACTGGTCACTCTACGATGAATCAAGGGGAGATGGTCAGTTCCGTTGACAAAGACGTCCAGACGTCTTATCCTCCGGCGCTGTGTACAAATCGGCTGTTCAATACAAGCGGCGTCCCGGGGAAGTCCGCGACGCGATTCTTTCCGTTCTCACGGCGAGACCTGCTGGCGCTTCTCTCCGCACGATCGAGCAGCAGGTTGCTGATCTCATAGGGAATGCAGCTCACTCCAGCGTTCGATCTTACTTGAGACTTAATACACCATCACTCTTTGTTCGAACAGCCAGGGGCCATTATGGTCTGAAGGGATCTACGAGCCTGCGTGCAAACAGGATTGCCGAATCTCGGCCTAACTATGAACGGAGTTTTGCTTTCGGGAAAGCCTTTGTGCTTGAGACCGACTGCTGCAACTGGCTGCGCCAGTGCCAGCCCAACAGTGTACATGCCGTTGTAACCGACCCTCCTTATGGGCTGTTCGAATATACCTCGGAGCAGCAAGAGAAATTGCGCAAGGGAAAGGGAGGTGTCTGGCGCATTCCCCCTTCCTTTGACGGAGCTCAGCGGGCACCGCTTCCACGGTTCACGGTTCTTTCCCCACATGACCTCCGAGCTCTTGAGTTGTTCTTTCTCGAATGGGCGCAGCTGCTCATTCCGGTCTTGGTGCCGGGGGCGAATGTGGTGGTGGCGACAAATCCTCTTCTTTCGTACCTTGTTTCAGGCGCTCTCGCAAAAGCTGGCCTAGAACGGCGGGGGGAAATTGTCCGTCTCGTCATGACGATGCGAGGGGGAGATAGACCAAAAGCAGCTCATGAGGAATTTCCGGATATCAGTGTGATGCCACGTTCAATGTGGGAACCGTGGTTGCTCTTCCGCAAGCCCCTGGAGGGTCGAGTGCAGGACAATCTGCGGAAGTGGGGAACGGGTGGCTTTCGAAGGCCGTCTTCAGACAAACCATTCGGGGATGTGATTCAATCATCGCCGACTCATAAGTCCGAACGGGCCCTCGCTCCACATCCCAGTTTGAAGCCTCAACAGTTTCTGCGCACCTTGGTTCGAGGCGTCCTTCCTCTAGGACAAGGAGTAGTCCTAGACCCATTCTGCGGAGCAGGATCGACGCTAGCGGCAGCGGAGGCATTGGGATATACCAGTATCGGAATTGAAAAAGACCCTCTTTACTTCGAGATGGCAAAGAGGGCGCTGCCGAAATTGACAGCATTCAAGAACGGCAGTGCTCACCTCTTCAGCTTGTAGACCCAGTTCTTCCTCAACTTTTCGATGCCGTCCTTGTGCAAGGTTGCCGTTCTTGTTCCAAGTTCGCTTCGTTGATTCTTCCGAAAATCGTCCTTCGTAACTTGCCCAAGATATAATTCCGTCACCGCCATCGGTTTTCTGTCCCGAACCGGTTCGGTCCTATTATCGACGTCATAGACAAAGACGCACATCCACTGATCTCTCGCGCCATGGGTATCGACCGCTCCACCTGACTTCCGGGTCGTCTTGATCTCAACGCCCTCTGTGCCGGCTTTGACCTTGTTGCCCGGATACATTCCGCTGACAACAAGATCCGGGTGGCCATTATGGTAGAGGTTGACTGTCAGGCTTCTGGAGTGTTTTGCCAGGCTCGCGGTGAGCATGTCCGACAATACTCCCGACATGATTGCGGGCCTGAGCATATCGTCAAGACGTTGGAGACCGCGTTCGATGAGGCCCACATTCACGTCATAGAAGAAATCATAGACATCCTGCATGGCCATATCGAAATCTTTCAAGCGGAGACCAAATGGCAATTTGGCACTCCGGTTGAAGCACCGAGAATCGACCTCGTTATGCAGTAGCGACATGGCTTCTCTCTACAGAACCGTCATTAAAGATCAAGATCACACATTGAAGTCTTGTCGGTCAGCACAGGCTGCTTCGGCAGTTGGTGACCACCAGGTTGGTTGCTTTCTCGCCCGCTTCAAGGTCAATGGTCAGCCATGCAATTCCGGCTGCCCGTTCGTCTTGGTGTGCGCCGCCTCCGCCTTCGATTAGACTCACGAGATAATACCGGCCGGCCGGTATTTTCATGAACCAGAAGTGTCCGGTCGGGTTGGCTCTCGTGGTGCGAAGATAGGGAAGCAATCGCTTTTTGGTCAGGAATTGAGCCAGCCCGTCACGGGCGCAGTCCGCTTGTTGGCGGGACAGGAGGCCGTCATTGGCGGTCGCGTCGTCGTTTGAGATGCATCCGGTGGTTCGCACAGAGTGGTCGAACCAGTAGCGTGTGTAGGAGCTTACGGGAATCAGATGGACCGGGATACCGGTCTGAGTAATGGCTTTTCCGGATAATGAACTGAGGAAGACCTGTCCGGCGAGGGTGCCTCGTCCTTTCTGCTTATAGGCAGCCAGGTCTTTCTCGTTCAGAATCGGTGGACCGGATGCGATCGGCTCAATGGCCTGTCCCTGCAGAGGCCATAGGCTCCCGATCAGGAGGCAGCAGACGAACCAACACCCTATCCGATGATGGTGGCGCATGATGGTTACGTTGTTGGTCCCGGCGAGGAATCTTCCGCCGTGGTTGATGAGGAGGCCGCTTTGTGTCTGAGCATACGGCCCTTTTCCGGCGTCGGATCGGTGACGACTCCGTACACCTCCCGCCCTTCGTGGCCTTCGGGAAGGTATTCGGTGATCGGCATCCCGTCTTCCCGAACAAAGAGCAGACAGTGGCAGTACTTGTAGATCTGCATTTCATCGCAGGCGCACATCCAGCGACGTAGCTTGGCCTCGGCTTCTTTGTCCTTGTAGAAATTGCAGGGGCACAGCGGCTTACCCAGTTCATCGATATGCATCGCCAGGCCTTTGACGACCGCCTCGGTGACGGCCGGATTGGGATGCATGGCAGTCCCGCTCTTCTCAGCAAAACCCTTCACGAACTTGACGATCTTCTCGATGCTCTCCTGTTTTGGCTCAGCCACGGGATGCTCCTCTCGACAATGGCGGTCACTGCCGCGAGCGGCTAGTTTACAAGGGAAAATCGCTCCTTTACAATCCACCTCTTCGCGTATCGGCTGATGGTGGATCAAGAGTCATGACAGCTTCTTCAGCACACAACACGTTGATCGAACGACTGGTTCCCGAACTGGGAGCCGAGGTTGCGGAAGCCCTCGTCGCGAAGATGGCGGGGACGGCAGGCACAGCACAGACGATGGCGGCAGTGCGGGAATTGCTGGATGAACTCGAAGACCTATCGGCCAAGGCGGTGCATGCGGCGATCGAAGCGCTTCCCGAACTGGATCGGCGTGCCGGACTCGCGCACGTTGTTTCTTGGCTTGATCTGGGAGTCGCGCTGGCCGAATCATCCGGCGCCACGGCGCTCAAATACTTCAAAGACAGTCCGCTGATTCTGGGTCTGCTTGAACCGCCCGGGGCACGGACGGCTGTGCTTGAGATCGGGTTGGAACTGGCTGATCGGGATGCCAATGTGACATTGGAATATCTGCGCGTGACACCCCAGATTCTGTCCGTCTCTTCTCTCGGCGAGGTGCGGCCGTGGCTCGACATCGGCATCGAGTTGACATCGGTTGATGTGGTTGTTGGACTCGAATACATTCGCCAGATTCCCAGAGTGGCGTCTGTGCTCCCAATCGGCGACGTACGGGACTGGCTGGCGTTCGGCATGAAATTGGTCGCGCCGAATACGCTCGGCAAACCGGATTACATGGCCGTAATGGAATTCATGCGCACGAGCCCGACGATTCTGGAAGATATCGAGCATCCCGGTGTCCGTTCAAAGGCATTGTCATTGGGGATCGTGCTGGCCGAGCGGTCTGCACAGTCCGGCGTGACCTGGCTGGCGGAGTCGCCTCGCCTGCTGCGCGCGCTGCCTTCGGAAGAGTGGCAGATCAAGGTGTTGCAGTACGGTGTGCTCCTTGCCGAACAGGATGCAGAAAGTACACTGAGTTATCTCCGGCGCTGTACGGACGTCATCGGTCTGATCGGCGATGCGCCTCAAGCCCTTTCCCGGTTCGAGAATTGGTTCAAGGCCGGGATGGAAGTGCTGGCGTACAGTCGGGAAGGCGCACAGACCTATTTTGCGGTGGAATCACAGAAAGCCCTTGCCTCGGTCGAAGCGGCCATGAGCGGTGTCCCGCTTCGGCACGTCGCCCGCCGGGTCAAACTCTTTGTCCAAGGGCTCTGTGGAACAGACGTCACGATTGCGGCCTTACCGGATTCACCGGCCGCCTCGCCGGCCCGCGCAACAGTAAGCGCCGATGGACGCACCATTTCATTGCCGGTGCTGTTACGCCGCTACCCGACAGCTGAAGCGAATGAGCGGTTGTATCTGGTGATGGCGGCCCATGAAGCAGGTCACGTGGAATTCGGAACCTATCGGCTTCGTCTGGAATCCCTCGCCGATGTGGTCCAGCTCGTGCGGCAACGATATGGCCGGCCGACTCACGCAACGTCCGATACACTGAAGGCCTTGTTTCAGCTCTACCCCCACCCGCGTCTTGCTCAAGATGTGTGGACTGTCCTGGAAGATGCGCGCATCGACTTCTTACTTCAGGCAGAGTATCCGGGTCTGCGGCGCGAACTGGCGCAGCTGGCCGCTGAAGCCGTCGTTCCTCGCGATCCTGCCCATGGGCTGACGGTCAAGGAATTGATCGTCGACTGTCTGTTGAGGCTCTCGACGGGCGAGACAGCCGACTCCGCGGTGCCCCATGCCGTCAAAGAAGAAGTCTCCATCCTCTGGACCATGTGCCAACCCCTTTTCCAGACCACGGCAACAGCAGAGCAGTCCGTTCGCCTAGCCCATGATCTCTATGTCAGGATGGAAGAACTCTTGGCGCCTCGCGCCGACCTGATCGAAGCGGATCAAGCGACTGAGGAGTCGACGGAGCTCGGAGTAGGGCCGACCGCCTCGGAGTCGATGAATGACAGCTACCGGCCCGTGACCAATTGGGTCTATCGCGGCGCGATGAGTCCGGAGTTCATCACAAGAGATCGGGAGCAGGTCGAACGTACGGATGAGATCGAGACAGAACGGGATCGGATGGCAGGTCTGCAGGGCGGAACCAATGAACGAACAGGGTCCGGTCAGGGGACTCGTGGCGAGCAGGAGTCCATGGGCAGGGAGGTCGCCGGCGGGCAGTCGTTGTCTCTCGTCGAAGAATTACTTGCGCTGGAGGTCGAACCGCAGCCGATGCCGGAATCGACAGCTCACGAGGCCCGCACGGTTCGGTACCCGGAGTGGGACCATACGATTCAGGATTATCGAGTGAACTGGTGTCTGGTGGCTGAGCGGCCGGCGGAGACAAAGTCAGCGGAAAGCGTGGAAGAGATCCTTGCGGCGCATCGGAGCGCGATCAGGTCGCTTCGCAGAACCTTTGAGAACCTGCGTCCTCCGGCGTTCCGCCGGGTCGCAGGGCAGGCCGATGGAGATGATCTGGATATCGATGCCGTCGTACGAAGAGCCGCAGAACTTCGAGCGGGCTCGGAAGGAGATGACCGTCTGTATGTCAGACGTGAAAAGCGGCAGCGCGACGTGGCGGTCGCGTTTCTGGTCGACGTCAGCGGATCGACGAGCCGACGGCTTGACAGCGGACGCCGGGTGATCGACGTCGAAAAGGAAAGTCTCGTGCTGCTCTGTGAGGCGTTGGAGGCGGTGGGCGATCAGTACGGTCTCTATGCCTATTCCGGCCAGGGGCGCGGTTCGGTCGACTTTCTCACGATCAAGGATTTTGACGATCGATTGGGACCTGCCACGGCCCTTCGGCTCGGCGGGCTCGCCCCGCGTCAACAAAACCGTGACGGGGCGGCCATCCGTCATGCCTCGGCCAAGTTGCGGGCGCGTGATGCGATTCACCGGCTCTTGATCCTCGTAAGCGACGGTCGGCCGCTGGACGGCGAATATAAGGACGCGTATGCCTTGGAGGACACCAAGACGGCGCTTCGGGAAGCCAGGCAACGAGGCATCAATCCATTTTGTGTGACCATTGATCGGGAGGCGGATCTCTACATGCGTCGTATGTACGGTGACGTACAGTTTGCCGTGATCGACCGTGTAGAATCCCTGCCATCTCGATTGCCGCGCATGTATCATAGACTGACCAGATAGCAGATGTGTGTCGCGAAAAGCTGGGCGAAAGGTACGGAGAATCGATGGTAAATCCGGTAGAGAAACCCGCGGTTCCGTCCTGGCTCTATAAGCTGTTTACCGGCCATCAGTATCCCTACATCCGCCGGCTGGCGAAGTTCGCGCAGCCGCTTAAACAGGGCGAAGATCGCCAGGAGCCGACCAAGGAGCTGATCGAGGCGAAATTCTGGGAGGTCTATCCCCGATGCCGGGCCAAAGTGTTGCAAGAAGTGAAAGCGGGCATGATCGTGGTCTTTCATGACTTGGGCGAATATCCGGCGGGTGGCTATCAGGAATTGGTCGACGATCCCGAAGCATTTCTAGCCAAAACGTACGGCAAAAAGAAGATCAAAGTGAACTTTTACGACGGCGATAATTTCGTCTGCACGATCAACTTCAAAGTGGCGGGCTGGACAGAGCATGAACATGCGTGAGGGGTTAGGAGTGAGGCGTCAGGGGATGGCGCGCTTCACGCTTCACGTTTTACGATTCACGAGGTGGCGATGATGGGGCGTCCTAAAATTACGGTGGTGGGTGCGGGGAATGTAGGAGGAACGACGGCGCAGCGCTTGGCCGAGAAAGACATCTACGATGTCGTCTTGGTCGATATCACGGAGGGTATGCCGCAGGGCAAGGCGCTCGATATCTCGCAAGCCGGACCGGTGTGCGGCTATAGCACCCGCGTCGTCGGCACCAATGGCTACGACGAAACCGCCGGCTCATCGGTTGCGGTCATTACATCCGGCATTCCGAGAAAACCGGGCATGAGCCGCGACGAGCTGCTGTCGACCAATGCGAAGATCGTGAAATCCGTCGTGTCGCAATTGGTGGCCCGCTCTCCGGACATCATCTTGATTCTGGTCACCAATCCGTTGGACGCCATGGTCCATGTCGCGCGCCTGGTCAGCGGACTGCCCAAATCCAGAATCATCGGCATGGGCGGTATCTTGGATTCCGCCAGAATGCGCTCGTTCATCGCGGCCGAATTGAACGTGCCGGGACCTGACGTGCAGGCCATGGTTTTGGGAGGCCATGGCGATACGATGGTGCCGCTCCCGCGTTATACCACTGTGAAGGGCAAGCCCGTTTCAGACCTGATGTCGAAGGACAAACTGGATGCGATTATCCAGCGGACGCGTGACGGAGGAGCGGAGATCGTAGGCCTGTTGAAAACAGGCAGTGCCTTCTATGCTCCGTCCGCCTCAGCGGTAGATATGGTTGAGGCGATTTCTCAGGATGAGAAGCGGGTGCTGCCCTGCTCGGTCCTCTGTGAAGGCGAGTATGGATTGAAGAACGTCATTGTGGGGGTTCCGGTCAAGATCGGACGCAGCGGCGTGGAACAGATCGTGGAATACGAGCTGACAGGCCACGAGCGAGCGGCATTGGAAACGTCGGCGAACGCAGTCCGAGAACTCTGCGCCGCTGTCGACCGGCTCATGGCGTGAGGAACATACGTCGTCGTCAAGGTGTCTCGCATCAAAGGAAGAATCGCTGGTACCTTCTCCGTACGTTTGATGAATAGCAAGGCGTATGAACTTGACATTCGAAGAAGGGCTACAGTACAGGTATGGGCTTACAGTCAACCGTTCGATGAGAGGGAGCTATGAAATTTCTTGAAAATCCGACGCAGACGATGGCCGCGGGGTTCGCGCTCACCGTTGTGTTGATAGGGTTGTATCTTGGGATGACCGGCATTGGCGCAGGCGAAGCGGATTGGGGCCAGATCATCCTTCGCTGGATTCACTTCCTGGCCGGCATCACCTGGATCGGGCTCTTGTATTTCTTCAACTTGATCAATGCCGCGTTCTTGAAGAGTTTGGATGGGCCGACTAAGAACATCGTGATTCCCAAGCTGATGCCCATGGCGCTGAATTGGTTCCGGCACGGAGCGACCGTGACAGTGATTGCCGGGGTGCTCTTGTACGGCGCCATGTACCACAGAGGCGGAACAGGAGCGGTGGCCGTGGCGATCGGTGGGTTGCTCGGCATCATTATGTTGGGCAACGTCCATGGGATCATCTGGCCGAACCAGAAGAAAATCATTGCGGCTGTGACGGCTGCGGCTCAAGGCACCCCCGCGCCGCCGGAGATGGCCCAATGGGGACGGACTGCCCTACTGGCCTCGCGCGTGAATTTTATGCTCTCGATTCCCATGTTGTTCTTTATGGGAGCCGGCAGCCACTTTAGATAGAGCTGTCCGCTCACCGGTCGGGTCACCCCCGGTGAGCGGGTTTGCTCCTCTCCTACGCCGTTTTTGGCTCTCTATACCCAGCTCCAATAGGTCCCCTAGTCCTAACCAATTGAGATTTAGGCCCATTCCTGGTCTGTTGCCTTGACGGACATGGATATGGAGCCGTATAGTATGAGCTCCAAAGTTGTGATTTTTCACGCGGGATGGACGATGTCGATGGCGGCAGAACCACGTCTTGTTCAAAAACTCGATGGCGCCCCTTGGGAGATTGACGGCTATTTGAAGGTCGGGGGGTATGAAGCCTGGACGCGATGTGTCACTGAATTAAAGGCGATACAAGTCGTCGATGAATTAAAGAAGGCAGGTCTCCGTGGACGGGGCGGAGCAGGATTTCCGACCGGGGTCAAGTGGGACAAGGTTCTCAATCACCGGGTTCAGGAGCGCTACTTTGTGTGCAATGCGGGCGAACATGAACCGGGGACATTCAAGGATCGCCACTTACTCAAGACGTTGCCGCATCAATTGATCGAGGGCTGTCTGATCGCCTCACATACGGTGAAGGCCAAGGCTTCCTTCATTTATGTGAACCATGAGTATCATGAAGAACGAGAGAATCTGAGAAAAGCTTTGGCGCAGGCAAAAGAGCGGGGTTTCCTCGGGAAGAATGTGCTGGGGAGCGGGTTCGACATCGAATTGCAAGTCTTCGAAGGCCACGGTAGTTATGTCGCGGGAGAAGAAACCGCCATGCTGGAGTCCATGCAGGGCCGTCCGGCCATGCCGAGGCAGAAGCCGCCATTCTACCCGACGGACTTCGGTCTCTACGGCAAACCGACATTGGTGAACAATGTCGAGACACTGTGCAACATTCCTCGAATTCTTCACAAGGGAGCGACGTGGTTTACACAGGTCGGTACGGAACGGTGTCCCGGCACGATGATGTTTTCATTGAGCGGCGCGGTCAATCGGCCAGGTGTGTATGAAATGCCCATGGGCGTCACGATACGGAGTTTGATCGAGCAATGTGGAGGGGGCGTGCCGGGAGGCCGCAAGATCAAAGCGGTGTTTCCAGGCGGCCCGGCCTTTTCGATGGTGACGGCGGATCAGCTCGATCTGGCCATGGATTTCGATTCATTGAAAAAGGCCGGAACGGGTTTGGGCTCGGCGGGCGTGATCGTCGTCGACGATGCAACCTGTATGATCGCAAAGACACTTCAGTTTTCCGACTTCTTCAAGAACGAAAGCTGCGGCCAATGTCCTCCCTGCAGAATGGGAACGATCAATCTGGCTGCGTTGATGGCCAAAATTGAGGAAGGCCAGGGAACCCAAAAGGATCTCGACAGTCTCCTTCAGCTCTGCGGATTTGTGAAAGGCACAGGATATTGCACCCTGGTGACGGGCGCATCGGTCTTGGTGCAGAGCAGTCTGAAATTGTTCCGCCAGGAGTACGAAGACCATATTCGAATGCAACGCTGTCCGTATCGAGCCATACCGGCCGGTGTCGGAGCCCAATCCTAGGAGATCGTGATGCCGCGTGTGACGTTTCTGTATTTCGGCGAAAGAGTCGGAGAGGTGGACGTCAACACCTCGCTCCTGGATGCGGCGAAAGGGTTGGGGCTTCCCTTAAATCATGATTGCGGGGGGAATGCGTCCTGCACCACATGCCGAGTCGAGGTTCAGGCGGGGCTGGACCAGCTTTCTGAGATCGATTTTGACGAACAAGACCTGCTGGATCGCGAAGCATTGAGCGAACCGCAACACCGATTGGCCTGCCAGGCGAAGGTGCTGGGCGATGTCGTCGTGCGCGTTCCGGGAAGCAAGTGGGAAGCTCCGGGCAAAGAAACAGCAGAAACCTTGGGGAGTTGATATTCGGTAGAGAGGTGTTACACTAAGCCAACCCAGAACGCGGGTTGCGAATCTGGAGATATAGGAGGACGACAATGGTTACGATTACACAGGTGGCGGAACAGAAGATCAGAGAATTGATGGCTGAAGAGAAAGATGTAGTCGGGTTGCGGGTGTATGTCCGCGGCGGCGGGTGCCATGGCTATCAATATGGGATGGCTTTCGAATCCAAGACGGCCGAGGACGATACGGTCGTTGAAATGGGCGACGTCAGAGTCATCATGGACTCGCAGAGCGCCCCGTTGTTGCAAGGCGCGGAGGTCGATTACGTGGACAGCGTGCAGGGATCCGGGTTTTCTATCAAGAATCCCCAAGCCAAGACGACCTGCGGCTGCGGCAGCTCATTTAGTTCCTAAGTGGTCTATTCGAATGTCCGGGGGAGCGCCGCCCACGGGGTTTCTATTATGAGGCCAGGGTTGCTCACTGAATGAGTGACCCTGGCTTTCGTTCTTTCGCAGGGTGCGAATGCATCAGATACATGTGACCAGGCGCTATAGGTTTTGTGCCGCCCACAGGCTGCACACCGATCACCTGACGCCGAAGGAAAATCAGGTTATCTTCGGGAAATGCAACAATCCGAATGGTCACGGCCATAACTATGTGGTGCTGGTCACGGTCAGGCATGACGCGAGCGACGAGGCAGGCAGCCTTGCGCGGCTCGATCACATCGTCAATGAGACCGTGGTGAAGCGGTTCGACCACCAGGATCTCAACGGCGACAAAGAATTTGCCGACCGCACCACGACCGGAGAGAATCTTGTGAAATTGATCTGGGACTTGTTGGAAGCGAAACTGCCGTCCGGGCAGCTTGAAAAAGTGGGCGTCATCGAGACCAGGGACAATTACTTTGAGTATGCCGGACCGGCTCAACTTATCGGGAGGGCGCGTGGCTAAGCGGAAGCAGACAGAGAGACATCGGAGCCCGGTCGAGGACGTCGGCGGAAGCGGGCAACCGGCTGATTTGCAGTCCCTGCAATCGCTGGTGACAGAGATGCTGCTCGCGCTCGGTGAAAAACCAAACCGCCACGGCCTGCTCAAAACACCAGAACGGGTCGCCAAGGCGCTCGCCTTCATGACCCAGGGCTATCAACGTAACATTGATCATCTCCTGAACGGGGCGCTGTTTCCGATCGAATACGATGAGATGGTCATCGTGAAAGACATCGATTTCTTCAGCATGTGCGAACACCATCTCTTGCCGTTTTTCGGCAAGGTCCATGTCGGGTACCTGCCTAACAAAAAAGTCGTGGGTCTGAGCAAAATCCCGCGCATTGTCGATACCTTCGCCCGTCGCCTTCAAGTGCAGGAGCGATTGACGGTCCAAATCGCCGAAACATTGAAGGACAAACTGAATGCGAACGGGGTGGGGGTTGTCGTCGAAGCGCGGCACCTCTGTATGATGATGCGCGGTGTGGAGAAACAGAACACAGTAGCCGTTACCAGCTCCATGTTAGGAGCCTTCCGCAGCCAGCCGCAAACCCGCCTGGAATTCCTCAAGTTGATTCGGAAATCAAGCGGCGGCGACTCAGACTGAGCGGCCTCACCGGCATTTCTCAGCGACGTCGTGTCTCTGCCACGTTCTCAATAAAAGATCGTACGATATGAGTGAACAGCTCCGGCTGTTCCAAGTTCGCCAGATGCGCGGCTTCCGGAATGACGGCGAGGCGGGCGCCTGGAATCTGATCGGCCATGAGCTTGGCGTCTGCTAGAGGGGTAGCTTGGTCCATTTCGCCTACGACAATTTTGGTTGGACAGCTGATCTGTTTCAAGAGCGGGATGGAATCGGGACGCTCGGCCATCGCCATTAAATCCCCCGCGATGCCGCTTACCTGATTGCCTTCAATCATCATGCGTACCCGGTGAACGATCTCCGGCCTCGTCCGGATCGTGACGGGGCTCAGCAATTTCGGGATCATGATGTCGGCAACCGCCGATGGACCGTGCTTGTAGGCGGTCTGGGCCATCTGAAAGCGTCCCTCTTTCCCCTCCGGGGTATCCGCCTGCGCTCTCGTGTCCGCGAGCACGAGTCCTTTCACACGGTCGGCATGTCTCCGATAAAAGGCGAACAGAATATAGCCACCCATCGATAATCCGACGAACACCGCCTGTCGGATCGATAAGTGATCCAGCAACGCCCGCACGTCCTCGGCGGCCTGGTCGAGGGAGTAATGCCAAAGCGGAGCGTCCGATTCCCCGTGCCCGCGCAGGTCGATCGTGATGACGCGACAATGGGGCGACAGGTCGGCTTCCTGCTGCGCCCACATCGTCCGATTCAGCGGAAAGGCATGCAAGAAGACAATCGGAAGGCCGCTGCCTGTGTCGCTATAGGCTAATTCGATACCGTTGATTGTGGCTTGCACCGTTCCCTCCCTACGCCATCGCTGTTCGTAGCACCGGCGGTTCGTTCGGTCAAGGGGCCGTTTGCGATCAATTGAATCGGCGTATACAATCCGCTCATTTCAAGGAGTGACTCATGCCGACTCCGCGCGATCCACGGCCCGATCTATTTGCCGCTCCCCAGGCAGGGAAGAAGGCCGATGCCCCGCTGGCAGAGCGGATGCGCCCAAAGGAGTTTGCCGACTTTGTCGGGCAGGACGACATCGTCGGCATGGATCGACCTCTGCGCAAGGCCATTGAGTCGGATCGTCTTTCCTCTGTGATCTTTTGGGGCCCGCCCGGTTCGGGCAAGACCACGCTGGCACATCTGATCGCCCGGCACACCAAAGCCCAATTCGTAGCGTTTTCGGCGGTGACCGGCGGCATTCCGGAGTTGCGTGAAATCATCAAGGCGGCCGAGCATCGGCTGGCGTTACAGCAGCAGAAGACTGTCCTTTTCGTGGACGAGATCCATCGGTTTAACAAGGCCCAGCAGGATGCTTTTCTCCCCCATGTCGAACGGGGCACGGTGATTTTGGTCGGGGCGACGACTGAAAATCCCTCGTTTGAAGTGATTAGTCCGCTACTCTCTCGCTCGATTCTGGTCGTTCTCAAGCCGCTCTCCGAAGACGCCCTGGGCAGTATCCTGGATCGGGCGCTCGCCGATTCCGATACCGGCCTGGGTCAGTTGAAGGCGCGTCTGTCACCCGGAGCGCGGAAACGGCTGGTGGCCTTCGGCAACGGAGACGCGCGGGCGCTGCTTACGGCAGTCGAGTTTGTCGTCACTCAGGCGCCAGCCGGAGCGGATGGCACGAGACTGGTCGATGAGGCGCTGCTGGCGGCTTCGTTGAACAAGCAGGCGCTTCGGTACGACAAGTCCGGTGAAGAACACTACAACGTCATTTCCGCCTATATAAAGAGCATGCGCGACTCCGATCCGAACGGGGCGCTCTACTGGCTGGCCCGCATGCTGGAGGCCGGAGAGGACCCCAAATTCATCGCCAGGCGGATGGTGATTTTCGCGTCCGAAGACATCGGTAACGCAGATCCCATGGCCCTTGTAGTCGCGATGTCCGTCGCACAGGCCGTCCAATTCGTGGGGTTGCCTGAAGCGCAGATCAACCTTGCGCAGGGGACTACCTACCTCGCTTCACGGCCTAAAGACAATGCGTCCTATGTCGGACTACTGGAAGCGATCAAGGATGCCCAAACCCATGGTAATCTTGGGGTTCCAATCCATCTTCGGAATGCTGTGACGGGGCTGATGAAGGGGCTGGGCTATGGGCAGGGTTACCGCTATGTCCATGACGATCCTCAAGCCAAGAGCGAACAAGCCCATCTGCCGGAACCGTTGAAAAGCCGGCAGTACTACCGACCTAAGCCCCAACCATAGGATAGGGCCAATTTCCGGGTTTACAATCTCTACTAATCGGTTATACTTAGATGAAATGAAACGAAGTGAAACAAAGCAATCGGCCGATATGGCGGCAGCGGGTGAGCGGCGGAAGTTTGTACGCGCCACGCTGGTCGGTTCCGCGCTCGTCTCCCCGAAAAGTGGAGGCCGGGCTTGTACGGCCGTCCTGGACAACGTGAACCAAATCGGGGCCGGTCTCCATACCAAAGACCGTTTCCCGCCCAACGAAAAAGTAACAGTCTCGCTTGTGTTCCTGGATTCCGATCGAGTCGAGCAGCAGGAGAAGCTCGATGGAACCGTCACGTGGGTCAAGCCTTGGGAGAAGAAAGGGTTCCTGATCGGAGTGGTGTGGGACGATCTCGTGACGAAAGAGAAGAACCGCTGGCTTTATTATTACCTCGAAGAAACGCTCAAGGCCTCCGTCTAGCTCTGCGCATCCAAATCTTTCTTGACCTTTTCCAATTCCGCCGACAGCGATTCCCAGCGGGAAGTCATTCGCTCAAGATCACGTTTCAATCCGTCTTGCTCCTGGTGGAGCACATTCCACTTTTCGAATTGCTTATAGAGCGCAGGATCGGCCAATTCCGACTCGCGGGCTTTCACTTTCTGCTCAAGGTCCGCGATCTCGGACTCCGCCCGCGCCACCTGCTTTTCCAGACGGGCCTGCGTCTTCGTCAAGTCGCGCCGATTGCCACCGGAGTCCTTCGGCGGAGTTTGAATCTGCTGAGCCATGGCGCGAGTGGGCCCAGAGGATTTGGCCTGCGGCTTGCCGTCGAGCTCTTCTTTGGTTTCCTTGATCGATTCGAATTCCTGCGCCTTCTTCCACAAATAGTATTCGTAATCTCCGATGAAGTTGCGGGCTCGTCCGTCCTCGATTTCCACGATGCGCGTCGCGATTCTGGCCAGGAAGGTCGGGTCATGGGAGATAAAGACGATCGTGCCGGGGAATTCAGCCAGTGCGTCGGTGAGGACGTCCACCGAGGCCGGGTCCAAGTGGTTCGTTGGCTCGTCCAGGAGCAGCGTGTTGGCCGGTTCGACCAGCATGCGGGCCAGCGCGACCCGGTTCCGCTCCCCGCCGCTCAGGGCCTTGACGAGTTTCTTCTGGTCGAGGCCGGTGAATAAAAAGGCGCCGGCGATGCCGCGCAAGAAATTCATCTCCGCATGCGTGGTGGCTTCTTCGAGCGACTCGAGAATCGTGTGCTCGGGGTTCAGGGTTTCCGCCTGGTGTTGGGCGAAGTAGTGTACGGTCGCTCCATGCCCCACGGTTCGCGTGCCTGAGTCGGGAGGGAGCACGCCTGCGAGCATCTTCAAGAGCGTACTTTTCCCCGCTCCGTTTTCTCCGACCAGCGCGACGCGCTGGCCCCGTTCCACGGAGAAGTCCAGGGTTTCGTAAATCACTTTCTCGCCATAACGCTTGCTGATTCCGACGAGGTCGAGCACATGGCGGCCACTCGTGGAAGGAAGCGGGAATCGAAACTTGACCCGTTTGGGGTCACGCTGCACCTCGATGCGTTTGACCTTTTCGAGCTGCTTGATGCGCGACTGGACCTGGCTGGCCTTGTTGGCTTGATACCGAAAGCGATCGACGAACTTCTGCACCCGCGCGATTTCTTTGGACTGGCGGGTTGCGGAGGCCTGCAGTTGGGCGTCCCGTTCCGCACGAAGGGCTTGGAACGACGAATAGTTGCCGCGATATTCTTCGATTTTGTGATGCCGTAGTTCCCAGATGTGCGTGACAACGCGATCGAGAAACGCCGTGTCGTGGCTGATAATCAGCAACGTCATATCCGAATTGATGAGAAACTGCTCGAACCAGCGCTGAGTGGGTTTGTCCAAATGGTTGGTCGGCTCGTCCAGCATGAGCACGTCGGGATTCGATAGCAGCAGATGTGCCAGCGCGACGCGCATGCGATAGCCGCCGGACAGATTGTCGATCGGACGGGCGAAATCGACCTCGGAAAATCCCAGTCCCATGAGAATGCGTTCGGCTTCGTGTTCGGGAAACTCATCGCGATGCGCGGCGTCGAGCACGGTCTTGCCGGTAATCGTCTCCAACTCCTGCGGGAGATAGCCGATCCGGAGACGAGGCCGTTTGCGGATCGAGCCCTCGTCCGGCGATTCTTCCCCCAGGACCATGCGGAAGAGCGTGGTCTTGCCCGCGCCGTTCGGCCCGACCAGGCCGACCCGTGAATTTGGACGGAGATGCGCGGATGCTTCGGTGAGCAGCACCTTCGTCGAGTATTGCTTGCTGACGGATTCAATTTGAAGCATGAGACGATTACGTGAGGCGTGAAAAGTTAGGTATTAGGCGAGGGGAGATCCAACTTGCAGCAGCGGTATGGACGACCGTTTACACCTAACCTCTGACGGCGGTTTGGTGGAGCTGGCCGGGATTGAACCGGCGACCTCGTGAATGCCATTCACGCGCGCTCCCAACTGCGCTACAGCCCCACGCTGATTCGTTGCGATATGAATACTTCTCGAGAAGTGTGGGCATGCTAACACGCAGGTCCTGACCAGTCAAGAAAGCCAACGGCCATCCGGCAGCTGAAAACCCGCTCCCACAAAGCTCAGCGAGCCGCGGTACCCGGAATAGACTGAAGCGTACACCGGTACGTTTCCCGATCCGATCAGCATTTCGAGTCGGGGGAACGGCTTGACAAAGGGAAAGGCGGAACCCTACCATGAGCCCCTCGGCTCTGATCTCCCAGTCGGGTCAGAGCCATTTTTTCGTGT
>FRDC01004771.1_pt2 | contig 80838 bp, 78 predicted proteins | sample 1106171 | NCBI WGS metagenome assembly FRDC01 (sample SAMEA3930566, study PRJEB13176) | freshwater metagenome | biome: Drinking water system; feature: drinking water; material: water | place: Singapore | collected 2014-12-20 | reverse complement strand
GAATGGGAAAAAGGCGAGCGTATTTTGAAAGAAGCGGGAGCAGAAATTGTTTCTGTGTCGTTGCCACATACGCAATATGCGCTGCCGACGTACTACATCATCGCGCCGGCGGAATGCTCCTCTAACCTCGCGCGGTATGACGGGGTGCGCTTTGGTCTTCGCGTGATGGATGACGGTGATAACCTCAACGATATGTATGAAAAAACCCGTGCTGCAGGTTTTGGCGCGGAAGTAAAACGGCGAATTCTCATCGGTACGTATGTGCTTTCCGCTGGATATTACGATGCGTATTATAAAAAAGCCCAGCGCGTGCGCGCACTGATTGCGCAGGATTTCAAAAACGCTTTCACTCAGTGCGATGTGATCCTCACGCCAACTGCGCCATCGGAAGCGTTCGCCATCGGCGAAAAGCAGGATGACCCACTCGCCATGTACTTAAACGACGTGTTTACCGTGCCAACTTCGCTTGCTGGGTTGCCAGGCTTGGCGCTGCCTTCGGGATTATCGAAAAACGGCTTGCCGCTGGGCTTGCAGCTTATCGGCCGCGCGTTTGACGAGGAAACCGTTTTCAAAACCGCCGACGTGCTTGAGCGCGCACTCAACTTCACCGCATTGCCGGAGGGGATATGACCTTCCGCATCAAAGGTAATACGGGCGAGTGGGAGGTCGTGATCGGCCTTGAGGTGCACGCGCAGATCACCTCGAACTCGAAACTTTTCTCCGGCGCGCCGGTGAGTTTTGGGGCGGAAGCCAACCAGAATGTCAGTTTTGTGGATGCCGCATTTCCTGGTATGTTGCCAGTCATCAACGCCCAATGCATCGCGCATGCGGTGCGCACGGGTCTTGGGCTTAAAGCCAAAATTAATCTGCATTCGGTATTTGATCGCAAAAATTATTTCTACGCCGATTTGCCGGCGGGCTATCAGATTTCGCAATATCTGGAACCGATTGTTGGCAAAGGTGAATTGGTAATTGATTTGCCAGGGGGTGAATCGCGCACTATTGGCATCACGCGCTTGCACGTGGAGCAGGATGCCGGAAAATCGCTGCACGAGCATAGCCCAAAATATTCGTTTATCGATTTGAACCGTGCCGGCGTAGCGCTGATGGAAATCGTGAGCGAGCCGGATATGCGCTCGCCCGAAGAAGCCGGAGCGTATTTCAAAAAACTCCGCGCGATTCTTCTTTATCTTGGCACGTGCGATGGTGACCTTGAAAAAGGTAATATGCGCTGCGATGCCAACGTTTCCGTGCGCAAGCCCGGCGATACAACATTCGGCACGCGCTGCGAAATTAAAAACGTCAACTCAGTAAAATTCCTCATGCAAGCCATCAAATACGAGGCCGAGCGCCAAGTTGGCATTATTGAGGCGGGTGGAAAAATCGACCAGGAAACACGGTTGTTTGATTCTTCAACGGGGCAAACACGCACCATGCGCAGCAAGGAAGACGCGCATGATTACCGCTATTTCCCCGATCCGGATTTGTTGCCGCTGATACTGACGCAAAAATTTGTCGATGATATTAAGGCAACGTTGCCTGAACTGCCGGATGAAAAGAAAGCCCGCTACATAAGTGATTATGGACTTTCCGCGTATGATGCCGGCGTGCTGGTTGCCGACAAAGAAACCGCTGATTATTTTGAAGCCGCCGCCAAAGGGCGGGATGCCAAACTCACCGCCAACTGGATTGCTGCGGAATTATTTGCACTACTCAATAAGCGCGATCTTGCCATTACCGAATCGCCAATTTCTGCCGCCGCACTTGGCGAGCTCGTTGGATTGATCGAGGATAACACTATCTCTGGTAAAATTGCGAAAACTGTGTTCGAGAAAATGTGCGAATCCGGAAAACCTGCCAAGCAGATTGTGGAAGAAGAAGGCCTAGTACAAGTGACCGACACGGGGGCAATTGAGCGGGCGATTGATGACGTGCTCGCCGCCAATGGCGATAAAGTAGCGGAATATCGCTCCGGCAAAGATAAGTTATTTGGGTTCTTCGTCGGCCAAGTGATGAAAGCCACCGGCGGTAAAGCCAACCCAACGATGCTGAATGATTTGTTGAAAAAGAAGCTGGTCTAACCTACGTCATTGCCCGAATCGTTTGGCGATTCTAGGGCGATCCAGCACTGGATTCCCCTAGAATCTGCGGCGCACATTCGGGGAGTGACGGAAACTGGGAGTTGATTATGAAAAAATCGTTACGTCTTGTAAAAATCCTTGGCGGCGTACTATTCACTCTCATTTTGCTGTTGCTGACTATTCCGTTTTTCATTTCCGCAGAAACGCTCAAAACTCAGGTAACCGAACAAGTTAAAAAAGCGACAGGCCGCAACCTTACCATCGCGGGCGATGCATCGCTCACGTTGTTTCCGAACATTGAGGTATCCGTGCAGGATGTCACGCTCGGTAATCCGCCAGGGTTTAAAACTGCGCATCTGATTAAAGCAAAAACTCTAGCTACTGGTGCGGCACTGCAGCCGTTACTTGCCGGTAATTTGCACATCACCGGCATCACGCTGGATGGGGCGGATATTCAACTGGAGCAAACCGCAGCGGGTGCAAAAAACTGGGAGTTTGCCTCCAAATCTGCCGCACCCGCACCGGCAACTAAAAACGAAACAGCATCACCACTGAAAAGCTTTGCGTTGGGCGATGTTACTATCAGCGATTCGGCAGTGACATTCACCAAACCAGGGGAAACGTTGAAAGCAAACGACATTAACCTTACCGTTAAAGGTGCGGATGGTCGTGGCGCACTCACAGTGAATGGCGGTGTTCAGTATCAAGGCAAGCCAGTGAAACTGGCTGCAACTGTTGAGAATCTCGCGCGTCTTACGAGCAAGGATGGATCTGCTGCCACGCTGGCGCTTACCATTCCTGGCGGCGATATTCGTTTTGAAGGTACAGTGCAGCAGGCCAAAGCTATCGCTGCATCCGGCGCGCTTGACGTAGTGATGCGCGATATTCCAGATACGCTGCAATGGGCTACCGGTAAGGCGGCGGGCGCTTCGATACCAACACAGCTGGATCTGAACACCAGCATTGCCGTTCAAGGCCAAAAATATACCTTCAAGAAAACAAAACTTGAGGTGGATGGATTGACCGCCACGGGGGATATCACTGCGAATCTCGAAGGAACTGTGCCAGCGATTTCTGGCACACTTGCCTTTGGTATGCTGGATCTTAATAAACTCATGAAAACCCCTCAGACCACCGCGCGCCACGGATGGATGGATGCATACGCCGCCGAACCAGCAGGCTGGAGCGATGCGGCGATTGATCTTTCCGCATTGAAAAAAGTGAATGCCAATCTTACCATCACCGCCGATGCATTACGCCAGGGTCAGCTTGAAGTGAGCAATATTACGCTGCGCCCCCAATTATCCGGTGGCAATCTCACCCTTGGAATTGATAATGCATCGCTGTATGGCGGCACTGCAAAAGGAACGGTGAGTGCCAGTGCCAATGGTGGGCAAAGCGTTGGGGCGAACCTTGCCTTCAGCGGTATTCAGATCGAACCATTTCTCACTGCGCTGAAGCAAAAAGAAAGTAATCTCAGCGGCACGGCGAATCTTAATCTGAATGTCAAAGGATCGGGTGCAAGCCAGCGTGCGATTGTTTCAACGCTCAACGGCAACGGCGATATGCGGGTGACGGATGGTGCACTCAAAGGCATCAATCTCGCTCAGTTCTGGCGCGATCTGAAAGGTGGATTTTTGTTCGATAGCCCAGGCAAGTCGACCGACTTTTCCGAACTATCGGCGAGCTTCACCATTGCCAGCGGGATTGTCAGTAATCAGGATTTGGCAATGAAATCGCCCGCACTACGTTTAAGTGGCAGCGGAACCGTTAATCTACCTCAACGCATGGTGAATTACCGCCTCGTACCCTCCATTGTAGCGACCACCAAAGGTCAAGGCGGTGCGGATGCGAAGGGAATTGATGTACCGGTAAATGTCACCGGTTCGATCGATAATCCAAGCATCACCCCCGATCTTGCCAGCGCGGTACAGCAGCAATTGAAAGATCCGGCGGCGCTCAAGGAAAATATTAAATCCATTGAGCAGAACATCAAGCAGTTCAATAGTCCGAAGGATATTGGCAAAGCCTTGCTTGGCGGTGGTGAACCACCTGCGCCCACTCAACCAGCCTCCACTCCGCAACCTGCGCCTGCTGTAGTTCAGCCGACAAAAGAACAGCAATTGATTGAAGGCGTGGGCGGTCTGCTGAAAGGGCTATAAACTATTTCTTTTTCGGCACGTCGCGCAAGTTGCGCATACGCTCCAGCGCCAACGGATGGGTGGGATTACCACGCAGCACAGCTTGTAAATCCTGCTTAGCAAGCGCGATATCGCCCAGCTGTGCGAACACGTGCGCGCGCTCAATCAGCACTTCTTCGTTAATGGGGGAAAGGCTTACCGCATGATCAAGATCCTGAAGCGCTTCGTTGCGCTGGCCATAATTGCTACGTAATTTCGCGCGATCAAGCAGGAGTTCTGCCGTGAGCCGTGCTTCGGTTGCATTATCGGTTGGCAACACGGCCATTTCGTTGATCTGTTCGGAAATGTCGTTCACGGCCTTGTCCGGCTGCTGGGCATTCAGCCAGGCGCGAGAGGCCTGGCGTGCCACATAGGTGCGCAACACAATATCCTCCTTGGCGATGGTGGCGCGTACGTCCTGCAAGCCGCTGGCCGCCTCGGCGAAGCGGTGCGAGCCATAAAGCGCCATCGCGCGGCAATGCAGTGCGGCCGTGCCCTGGTCAATTTTCAGCCAGGCTTCGGCCTTTTGGAGTGCAAGCGGCGGATTCGTGGAAGCCAGCTGCGTACATTCCTTATAAGCTGGCGATTGCACGAAAGATTCTGCTGCGAATGCGCTGGAGCACAGCAGGAAGGAAAGGAGTGTACGGGTAAGAAATGGTTGGGGCATTGCGCCAGTATATAGCGGTTAAGGTAAGGAAAAACCAGTAAAAATTATTGGGATATGGAATTTGGCAACAAACTTGCAATGAATAGAGTAGTCTTGGCGGTAGTCACGGCAGCCTTACGTTATTCTCAGAGGAAGTATGCGACGAATTCGGCTTTTACCCTTTGCGTTGTTGGCGCTTGCACTGAGTGCGTGTGAGGCGATTCGTGACGCGTCGGATCACGCGGCAGATAACTCGAAAAAAGTGATCTACGATACCAAGGAGCGCTGGCGCGACCTGCTTACCTATAAGCCCCGAGAATCCGAGCCAAAAGAACCATTGCCGCAAACCCGTTACTGCTACCGCATGCAGATGGATATTGTCTGCTACGATACGGTGCAGGTGGGGCTAACAGCGCCGCTGGTGGGCTATCAGGATGGCGATCAATTTTCGTGGTTTAAAAAAGGCGGTGGCTCGTTCGGGTTCAGCGCACCGCACGATGCGCCCACGATCACGGTTGGTAAACCTGTTGAATCCTCTCCGTTTAAGCCGCAACAGGCGGCGCTTACCGCGCCATCGCCTGTAGAGGGAGAAGTTCAAGCAACGCCTAAACCAAAGCCCGCGCCAAAGAAGGACTGGGTTAAATAGCCGGATCTATGCGCGTAATGCGGGTTTCTGGCCGTTCGTGCTTTAGGCTGTCAAACACATCGCAACGGGTGCAGTGCGACTCCCAATATGGGCTGATATGTCCACAGGCCTGGCAAACCCATGCGTGACCATGCGCCGCATCCATCGCGCGGGCGAGAAGGCGGTTGGCCGTTTCCTCTGCGTGAAGGCGTTGCTGTACCTCGGCCATTAGCACGAGTAGCGGTTGGGTTTCCTCGAGCGCCATGGCACGTTCCAGCGCGTCTTTGGCGGCAGCCATATCGTTCATCGAAAGCGCATGGGTTGCCTGCAATTGGTAGGCGAGTAGGGTGGGTTGCTTGGGTATAAATGCCTGCAGTAGGCGTGGCTGCTTTTCAGGCGCGGTATCCGCAATGCTGGCAAGTATCGGCGCAATCAGCAACGGATCTGGTGCTAAAAGCCAGCGCTCGCGCAACAGCTTGCGAGCTTGGCGTGTATCGCCTTCTGCCAGCATGGCGTTGGCATAAGCAAGCGTGGCGGGTATGAAATCCGGCGCGTAGGATGCAGCATGGCGTAGTGCAGTGAGTCTGGCTTTGGTGGAAGTTTCCTGTTCTGACATGCGGTAGTAAGCGCGCGCTGCATAACGATGGCGCTCCTCACGCTGCAAGGGCGAGCGGAATTTCCAGCCCTCGGTAAGCGCTAGCATATTAGCCGTATCGCCATGGCGACTGTAAAGGTCGATAAGTGTCAGCGTCAGCCAGCGATCCTCCGGTATTTCTTTGCGCAAGGTTTCTGCAAGTGCCAGGGCTTGCCCGAAGGCGCGCTCCTCGCAATGTTGCTCGATAAGCCGGCGGGCGGCGAGAATCGATGTGGCCTCATGCTTCATAAGCGCGCGTAATTCCTGGCGTGCTTCCTCGTGCTTACCTTGGCGTTGTAGTAATTGCGCCTGCAATAATTGTGGTAGCGGCTCATTCGGCAATGCGTGGGAGGCTTTTTTCAGCGCGCGTGTGGCTGAGGCTTCATCACCCAGTGCCAGCGCCGTCACGGCATGGGTGATCTCGTCAAGACCTTTGGTAAGCGTGCGGAATTTTTTGCGTGCGCGGTAACGCACTGGCCAGTTGGCAAGCTGCCATAAAAAAGCAAGAAAAATACTGCTAATAAAACATGCCAGTAACACGCCAATTGTGGCGACCGTAACTGGCAGCGTGATTTCATGATCCAGCCAGTAAAGCTGTACGGTTCCGGGATGCGCCAGTAACCAGTTGCCAAGCGCTACGAGCGGTACAAGTAGGAAAAGAAAAATAAAAAAACGCGCCATATCAGCCAGCAGGCAAAAGCTGATTGTGCAATTGTTCAAGTGCCGTATGCACTGCCTCGCGCGATGCTAACGCTGCAAGCCATGCGGCATACGCGGCTTGCTCGGACTCTGGCAATGCACGCACATAAGCGGCGTATTCGGCAATCGGTGCATCCGCTGCGGGTGCAGAAGAAAGTTGAGGTGCGGCAGGTTGACGTTTGATGGTAATCAAGCCGCCCAGCATGGCCGACTGCGGTGCAGCGTGCGAGGCTGTTTGCGCGCGCGCGATTTGCGCGAATTCCGCGCGCAGAGAATGATCACTCGGCAGGCCTTTATCCGCATGGACTCGCAATATATCTATAGTAGGCATGGCTGGCTTTGCCACTTCAAGCGAGGCAATGGCTTCAAGCTCCTGCGCATACGGAAGATTGCGGTAGATATTGCGGCTTAGTGCCAGCACCATCCGTGCGGTGCTTTGCGCCGGTGTAACCGTAGTAGCTGTACGCTGTTGTGCTTTAATTTCTTCGCGCAAGTCGGCAAGTTCATTGCGGATTAATTCTATTGCCGAATCATCCATCGTGGGCGACATCGCCTGATTTTCAAAAGCCGCGCGCAGTGCAGTAATTTCTTTAGCCTGTTCCAAGAGTGCGGCTTCCACTGCGCCAAGATCAACTACTGCGGCTGGCTGTTTCAGCTTTTGATCGAGTGTCCAGAAACCAAACGCACTACCACTTGCCAGCGCAAGCCAACCAATCACCGCAAGCACAGAAGGAGTGTGTTTATGTTCCGTTGGGCTGTTCATACACTCTCTTCTATAGCAGATGCGTGAATAAGTTCCACCATCGCGCGCGTGGTTGGATTGTGTGCTACTTTAAGCGCGCGCCAAGGTAGTTTGCCTGCTTCTGCGGCAACAGCAACGCTGAGGCAGTAGGCATCGATCTCAGGCGCGCGGCTTGTGAGTTGCAATTGGCGCATGACATCCGTTACCAGCTGGGCGCTGCGTGGAGAAAAACAGACAACACCGCCGAGATGGTTGTTGCCAAATGCATCTAGCAGTGCGGTGGGCATCGTGGGTTCGGCAACGGTTTGATACGCAATCTCGGTGCGTGTCACAATGCCGCGGGCTGCCAGGATCGATACCATATCTACCCGTGTTTCCTCACCACACAAATAAAGTAGCGTGCTGGCAACAGCGGCGTGATCGGCGATATAAGTTGCAAGGCTGATTGCATCGCCACCACCATTCATCGCATGTGCAAAGCCGCATTCCTGAGCCAATGCCAGCGTGGCTTCACCCACGCAATACGCTGGAAGGTCGCGCCACTGCACGGGAATAGGAGCAAAAAGTGCATGACGGCTGGTGAAAATTAATCCATCCGGCTTTGCACCCAAATCGGCGATTGCAACCGGTAACACATGCATCACCGGCGCGATGATGCTCGGTACGTCAAGCATGGCGGCGAGGGCTTCGCTATCGGTGCGCGGGCGAGTAAGCCAGAGAGATTTCATACTATGTTTAGTAAAGCGTTGCCGCTGCGCGCGCGCAATGCCTCTCCCAGTGTTTTACCTAGTAGAATACCATCCGATGTGCTTCCGGAGATAGTTTCTGCATGGCGGATTTTTCCATCCAGCGACAATACTTCGCCGCGCAAGGTAAGTTGTTGATCGTTTAATTCAGCAAATCCGGCGATGGGTGTACGGCACGAACCATCCAGCACGCGTAGCAATTCACGCTCGGCGCTCACGCACACAAACGTATCCTGATGCGTGATCGCGGCAAGCAAGGCGCGGGTGGTTTCATCCTCCGCACGGCATTCCATGCCGATCGCACCTTGAGCAACAGCAGGCAGCATGACATCCACTTCAATCACGTCGCGAATCGCGGCTTGAAGATTGAGTCGTTCCAAGCCAGCAACCGCAAGGAAGGTGGCTTCAGCAACACCATCTTCGATTTTGCGCAAGCGCGTTTCTACATTGCCGCGCAAGGGAACGATCCTGACATCAGGGCGGCGATGCAACAGCTGTGCCGCGCGCCGTGCCGACGAAGTGCCGATCACTGCACCTTTAGGTAATAAGGATAATGAATCATGGCGTGCGCTGATCCAAGCATCGCGCACATCGGCGCGTTTTAGCATGCCGGCGAGGATCAGCCCATCGGGCAATACGCTTGGCATGTCTTTCATCGAATGCACGGCAATATCGATCCGTTGCGCGAGCAATGCATCCTCAAGCTCTTTGGTGAAAAGCCCTTTATATCCCCAATCGCTGATGGTTTTGTTAAGCTCGCGATCGCCCGCGGTGGTCATGGCGACGGTTTCAATGGTAAGGTTGGGGTTCACGATGCGCAGCGCTTGTTCAAGCTTTTGCGCTTGCACGCGGGCGAGTTTGCTGGCACGGGTTCCGATGCGAAGAGGCGGTTGCATAAGGTTTTTCTAGCGGATGTACAAAAAGAATGACAGTAGTTTTGGGCATTGAATCCAGTTGCGATGAAACCGCCGTGGCGATCGTGAATGATCAGCGGCAGATTCTTGCACAAGCGCTTTCCAGCCAATATGCCGAGCATGCCGCCTATGGTGGTGTCGTGCCGGAGATCGCTGCCCGCGCGCATCTTGCGCATATCGACGCGTTGTATACGCGCGCGCTGGCAGATGCTCGGCTGACGCTTGCGGATATCGATGCTATTGCCGTCACCGCTGGTCCTGGGTTAATCGGTGGGGTGATGGTTGGCGTAATGGTTGGCAAAGCGCTAGCGGCGGCGGGCAAAAAACCGATCATTGCGGTGAATCATCTGGAAGGTCATGCGTTAACAGTGCGCTTAACAAATGACGCACAATTCCCGTATTTTCTGCTGCTAGTTTCCGGTGGCCATTGCCAAATGCTTTTGGTTCAAAATGTTGGTGATTATGCACTTATTGGCACGACGCGCGACGATGCATTGGGCGAAGCTTTTGATAAATGCGCCAAGCTACTTGGCCTGTCATATCCTGGTGGGCCAGCGGTTGAGGCGGCGGCACGTGGCGGCAATCCGTTGCGCTATGCGTTACCAATGCCGATGCGTGGCACAGAGCATGCCGATTTTTCCTTCTCCGGCCTTAAAACGGCAGTGCGGTTATTGATAGAAGCGGAAGCAAAGCGCATGGGCGCGCTTAATGAAACAATCATTGCCGATATTGCCGCATCCTTCCAGCATACGGTGGTGGAAATTGTAGGTGAACGTGTAAGCAGGGCGCTTAGCATGCGCGAATATCCGTCGCTTACTGCGCTGGCAGTAGCAGGTGGCGTTGCGGCAAACCAAGCACTGAAAGCAGGGCTTAAAACACTTGCGGCAGAGCATGAATTGCCACTGCTTGTTGCACCGCCTGCGCTATGCACGGATAACGCCGCGATGATCGCCTGGGCAGGGCTGGAGCGTTTAAGGCTTGGAAAAATCGACGATCTTTCCTTCGAGCCGCGCGCGCGTTGGCCGCTTGCAGCCAATGGCTGAAGCGATTAAACTCATACGAAAATAACTATCTGGTGTGTCATGTCGAATCGGCGATTTATTGTATTTTCTGTAGCGATGTTTTTAATCGGCGCGATGCCGTTTTTAATCGCGCAACCTTCGGCCGCAGCAAGCGCAGGGTTAAGCCTTGGCTTTGCAGCTCCGCTGGATAATGTGGTGGTGATGCTGCTGCTGACATTGACCGGATTTTTATCCGCCATGCTGCCGCGCGAAGGGCTGATGCTGATTCCGCTTTCTTTTACCTTCATGATTATGGTGGGCGGCATGCTGATGCTTGATTTGCAGCAATTTACTTTTATTCGTTATTTTGTGTTGGGAGCCATCATTTGTATGGCGTTGCTCATTAGTATGACGCACCACAAATTTACCGTGTTCATGCAGCTTGTCATTGGTTCGTTGGGGTTTCATCTGGGTGGGTTTTACCTCGGCCACGTGCCACCGATTGCTGCACCGATGTATTACCTGCTTGGGATTCTACTTTCACTGTCGATGGTGCTGGCGATTTCGGTCGCATTTGGCGTGACGTTATTTGGTGATCACGAACATCACTGGGAACGGCTCAAGCAATCGCAACGTTTGGGCTGGCTGAGAAAAATTTTTCTATAGGCAGCCGGAGAACCCTTCGGCTACTTTATAAAGCAGCCGTTCGTAATCGTTCTTTGCCCAGGGCACAATACCAACTTCGTCGTTGCCATAACCACGTTCCGGATTCAGCGTCACAATGCGCGCACCGGCATGTTCGGCAATCCGCCGCACCAGCGATGTGGTATTCTCGCTTACAAGGCAGCGCAACCGAATGGATTGCGCAGTAGTAATCGCCGTGCGGGCAGAACGTGCGCCCAGAGTTTCTTCCGGCTGATTGACCAGAAACCCTGCGTCATCCAGCCGGTAACGGTGGAGAAAATACTGATACGCGGAGTGATACGTTAGCAATGGTACGAACGGTTTGCTACCGGCTTCCGGCAAAGTGCGTTGCTTGCTGAGCATCCTGCGAATGGCAGGATCCACCTCCTCGCGCAGGTGGCGCGCAAGCTGCTTGGCATTGGCTGCAAACGTCGCCCGATAGTGTGGCTCGTTACCTCCAAGCGCGTTGGCAAGCGGGGTGGCGATGGCGGCCATCCGCAGCGGATCAAGCCATACATGTGGATCGCGGGTTTTTTTATCTGGCGCCGCATGGGTTGCTGTGGCTTCATGTGCGTGTTCTTCTTCGTGATTATGCTCCTTTTCATGATGACCGTGTTCGTCATGCACTCGTCCTTCATGGGTTGATGGCTTTGCCGCATTTTTTTGTGCTTCAAGCCATGGGTTTGGTGGGGCATTCGGCAATGGATCTGCGCCCGCAAGTTCGGTTAATTCAAGGAGTATTGCGCCGGATTTTTTCTTCTCCGCTAATATGCGCGCGAGCTTGGGAGCCATTGCCTGCGATGGCATGATAATAATATCCGCATCCTTGAGCGCACGCGCTTGCGACGGGCTCAGTGCTGCAATATGCGGATCCTGGCCGCCAGTGAACAGGCTCGTGGCGGTGGTAACGCCTTTGAGGATGTCATCGACATAGGGTTTCAGCGGTTCAACAGTCACAACCACATTGGGTGGGGGTGTTTGCGCAAAGGTTGCTTGCGAAGTGAGTATACTTACCGCTATCAGAAGGCATGCACGAAAACGATTCATCGCCGAACGCTCTAATAGAAGCCCGCGCACTGTGCAAGTTCTATGGCACACAAGAAGTGCTGCACGAAGTGTCACTGGCCGTACACCCACGCGAGATTGTTACCATTGTAGGTCCAAACGGTGCGGGGAAAACAACCTTGCTCTCCTGTATTATGGGGCTAATTCCGCCATCGCGTGGCGAAATCTATCGCGCACCAGGACTACGTATTGGGTACGTGCCGCAGCATTTTCGCCCCCATGCCAGTTTGCCGATGAGTGCGAGCAATTTTCTTACCCTTTATGCGCCCCACGCGTTAAGCAAAATTGCCGAACTTGCCGAGGAGCTTAGTATTCAAGATGTGCTTCAGCGCCCTCTCACGGCGCTCTCTGGCGGTGAGTTGCGCCGTGTACTGCTGTTACGCGCATTGCTGCGCGCACCGCAACTGCTGGTTCTGGATGAGCCTACCCAAGGTGTGGATGTTGTGGGTCAGGCCGAGCTTTACCGCCTGCTCAAACGCATGAGTGATCGGTTAAGCCTTGCCGTGCTTATGGTTTCGCATGATCTTTATGTGGTGATGGGGGAAACCGACCGTGTGATTTGCCTGAACCACCACGTGTGCTGCGAAGGTACGCCCGAGCGTGTGGGCGAGCATCCACAATTCCGGGCGCTTTTTGGTGAGGAGTTAGCGCGCGCACTGGCGATAGTTCACCACCACCACGATCATACGCATGGTGTGCATGCGGAGCATTTTGAGCATCGCCATGGATGAGCTATTACTGCGTTCCTTAATCGGTGGCGTAGCGCTTGCGCTTGCGCTTGCGCCACTGGGCTGTTTCGTTGTCTGGCGCAACATGGCATATTTTGGTGATACTATTGCCCATGTGGCATTGCTGGGCGTAGCATTATCGTTCATCAGCGGGGTGATTCCAATGACAGCGGCGGTGATGGTTGTTGCTGTGATTGCAGCGTTGCTTGTTGGGCGCAGCACCCGCGATCGCCGCTTCTCAACCGATACCGTGCTTGGCATGCTTTCGCATGGCGCACTTGCGCTTGGTATTGTGCTGCTGTCGCTGAATCGCACGCAGGTAGATATCAACGCCTATCTCTTTGGTGATATTCTTGCGATGTCCTGGGCGGATGTATGGTTTTTACTCGCGCTGGCAGTGGTAGTGCTGCTGGTTGTGCGCGTTAGCTGGCGGCCGCTGTTGATGATTACGATTCATCCTGCAATGGCGCATGTAGAGGGTGTTCATGTGGCACGTACACAAATGCTGCTGATGCTCATGATTGCGGCAGTGATTGCTGTTGCTATTAAGCTTGTGGGTGTGCTGCTTATTACCGCACTTTTAATTATGCCGGCGGCAACAGCCCGCCATGTTGCGGCATCACCATCGGCTATGGCCTGGATTGCAGCGGCGCTCGGCGTGATTAGTGTGTTGGGTGGTGTTGTCGGATCATTCACAATCGACACGCCAACCGGCGCAACGATTGTCGTGGTCGCCAGTTTTATATTCGTAGTGCTTAGCGCGATGACACGGGTGCGCCGTTCAAGAAAGTTGATCTAGAGAAATTTGGCCTAAGCTGCCTTTTTTAAGGCTGCACGGTAGCGGGTGAAGCCTGCATCGAGATCGGCGATCAGATCGCGCGGATCCTCAAGGCCAATATTCAGGCGCAGCAAGGTTGTGTCCTTGCCCCATTGGGTGGCAACACGTTGCATCGCGGGTTGATAGGCGATCACCAGCGATTCAAACCCACCCCAGCTATAGCCCATACCGAAATGTTCAAGGTCGTTTAGCATCGCTGAAAGCGCAGCAACCGAAGGATTGCCTTTAAGTACCACACCAAACAAACCGGAAGCGCCGGTCATATCGCGTTTCCAGATGGCGTGGCCAGGATCATCCGGCAATGCTGGATACAGCACGCGCTCCACTTCGGGTTGCTGCTTCACCCATAGCGCTACTTCCATTGCGTGTTTGGCGTGGCGTTTTAGCCGCACCGCAATGGTGCGTAAGCCTCGCAGCGCGAGGTAGGCATTATCGCCACTGGTGGAAGGACCAAGGCTGCGATGCGCCGTGCGCAAACGTTTATAAAGCGGTGCGTTGCAAAGAATCACGCCCATCAGCAAATCCGAATGACCACCGATGTATTTTGTCGCCGAATGGATGGATACGTCCATCCCCAGATCAAACGGGCGTTGAAGCAAGGGAGTCGCCCAGGTGTTATCGCCAACAACCAGCGCACCGTGCGCATGTGCTACTTTAGCGATTGCTGGAATATCCTGCATTTCAAACGTTAGTGAGCCTGGTGATTCGCAGTACACCACGCGCGTGTTTTTCTTCATGTGCTTTTCGATGTTCGCGCCGATGGTGGGATCATAATATTCGCACTCCACCCCGTAGCGCTTTAGCTCGTTATCGATAAAACTACGTGCCGAGCCGTAAATCGAATCCGGAAACAGCACGTGATCACCTGCCGATAATAATCCCAGCAACGTGGTTGAAATCGCCGACAGTCCGGTGGAGGTAATCATGGCGTGATCCGCACCCTCAAGGGCAGCGAGTGCTTCCTCAAGCCCATCCGTTGTAGGCGAGCCATAGCGGCCATAGCCGCGATAGCGCATGGTATCGCCCTCTTCGTATTTCCTCAGTTCTTCGTAGTTGTTAAAAAGCACCGTGGAGGTGCGATAGACCGGAGGATTCACCGCGCCTTGATCGCGTTTGGGATCACGCCCAAGGTCAACCAGTAGTGTATCAAGTGCAAGATTATGTTTTGTGTGTGCCATAGCATGAATCTCCTCAAGACCTCGTTACATAAGCGAAATACGTTTGACAGGCTAGCGATTATCGATCGCCTGAACCACCCACAAAAATCAATCTATGGTTGCATATTTCTATTCTTAGTGATAAACCCATGGTTGTATGAAAATGATTCAGTTCGTGCTCGCACCCCTTGAAGTGCTCCTCAGCCCCGTCATGCTGCTTATGCTGTATGGCGGGGCTGGATTTTTACGAATCGGTTCGTTAGAACGGCGCGATGGCATCTTCCACGCAGCATTATCCAACCGTTGAACCCAACCCAAATTTTGCCAAGCTTGAGGAAGAAATCCTGAAGTTTTGGGCGGAATCGCGCGCGTTTGAAACATCCGTGGAAAACCGACCCGCCAACGGCGATGCGTATGTGTTTTACGATGGCCCGCCCTTTGCCAATGGTCTTCCCCATTACGGCCATCTTCTCACCGGCTACGTGAAAGACGCAATCGCCCGCTACCACACGATGCGCGGCAAACGGGTGGAGCGCCGCTTCGGCTGGGACTGCCACGGCTTGCCTGCGGAAATGGGGGCAGAAAAAGAACTGGGTATTTCCGGTCGCGCGGCGATTCAGGGTTACGGCATCGACAGGTTCAACGAGCATTGCCGCACCAGTGTCATGAAATACACAAGCGAGTGGGAATATTACGTCAAGCGCCAGGGGCGCTGGGTGGATTTTAAAAATGACTATAAAACCATGGACACGCCGTTCATGGAATCCGTGCTGTGGGCATTCAGCGAGCTGTATAAAAAAGGTCTTGTCTATGAATCTATGCGCGTAATGCCGTATTCATGGGCGGCAGAAACGCCGGTTTCCAACTTCGAAACGCGCATCGACAATGCCACACGTGAGCGCGAGGACAAAGCGGCGTATGTGAAGTTTAAGTTGAAAGAGAAGCCCAAGAACGTTCATGACGATGGTGAGTTTCATCTTCTTGCTTGGACGACTACTCCGTGGACGCTTCCAAGCAATCTGGCATTAGCTGCCAGTTCGAATGTCAAATACGGATATGTTACTGATGGGGATGCTATAGTCATCGCTTCAGTTGATTCTCTGTGCAAATTGTATGGCAAGAAAGAGACTCTGGTTTATCAAGACATAGAGGCCAAGCAATTCCTTGGCCTCGCCTACGAACCGCTTTTCCCTTATTTTGCCAATACCAAAAATGCCTTCCGCGTGCTGGATGGGGGCGATGCAGTCACCGAAGGAGAAGGCACGGGCGTGGTGCATATGGCTTCCGGTTTTGGTGAGGTGGATCAAAAAATCTGTGAGGCTAACGGCATCGAAGTCATTGTGCCGGTGGATGAAAAAGGCCGCTTCACAAACGAGATTTTTGACATCCCGTGGTGTTATCCTGAGCGCAGCGAAGGATCTCAGAGAGATTCTTCGGCTTCGCCTCAGAATGACATAATGCTATCCCTCAAAAGCCTCACCGTGGTTGCCGATACACGCATCGCACTTGCCGACATCACAGTTTCGGACGAGGACAAAGCAAAGCACATCGAAGCCAAGGACATCGCCAAATACGGCCTGGCGAACATGCGCATTGTGCGCTGGCTGAAAGCCAATGGCCAACTGGTGAAGGACGAGCCGTATAAACACAACTACCCGCATTGCTGGCGCACGGACACACCGCTGATTTATCGTGCCATGAGTAGCTGGTATGTTGCGGTTACCAAAATTAAAGAAAAAATGGCAGCGAATAACCAGACTATCCATTGGATTCCCGATCATGTGCGGGATGGGCAAATGGGTAAGGGCATTGAATCTGCGCCGGACTGGAGCATCTCGCGTAATCGCTTTTGGGGTACGCCGATTCCGATTTGGCGCAGTCCCTCGGGTAACATCATCGTTCCTGGCTCGATTGCTGAAATCGAACAACTCAGCGGTCAAAAAGTTAAGGATCTGCATCGCCCGCATATCGACGACATAAAAATAAAAAAAGACGGCGAGGAATATACCCGCGTGGAGGATGTGTTCGATTGCTGGTTTGAATCCGGCTCGATGCCGTATGCGCAACTGCATTATCCGTTCGAGAATAAAGAGACGTTCGAAGCCAATTTCCCGGCGGATTTTATCACCGAATATATCGCGCAGACGCGCGGTTGGTTCTACACGCTACAAGTTTTGAGCGCAGCACTCTTTGGGTGCGCCCCGTTTAAAAACGTCATCTGTCATGGGGTCGTGATCGATGAAGAAACCGGCCTCAAATACAGCAAACGCCTCAAAAACTATAAAGATCCGCGCGAGGTCATGAATCAATACGGCGCGGATGCGTTGCGCTGGATGATGCTCGCTTCATCCGTGATGCGTGGCGCGGATCTTGCGGTAGACCCCGAAGGAAAATTCATCCGCGACGTGGTGCGCCTCAATATCAAACCGCTTTGGAGCGCATATAATTTCTTCACGCTTTATGCCAATGCGGACAAGATAGTCGCCAGCCGCCAGTCGCCAGCCGCCAGCAAAAAAGAACAGCCGGCGACTAACCTGCTCGACCGCTACATCCTCGCCAAATGCAAGGCAGCGGTTACGCAAGTGCGCAGCTCGCTCGATGCGTATGATACGCCGGGTGCAACAGAAGCCATCACCGCCTTCTTCGATGTGCTTAATAATTGGTATATCCGCCGCAGCCGCGCGCGCTTCTGGGGTGGTGAACTCACCGCGGATAAACAAGCGGCGTACGACACACTCTATACCGTGCTGCTCGCCATGATACAGGCAGCAGCGCCGCTGCTACCCTTCACCACGGAAGCAATCTGGCGTGGTTTAATGTGTCATCCTGAGCGTAGTGAAGGATCTGGATTCTTCGCTGACGCTCAGAATGACAAATCCTTATCTATTCACTGGTGCGATTTCCCAGATGTGAGCGCGTGGGCGGATGAGGCGGAACTCGTCAGCGATATGGATCGCGTGCGCGATGCCTGCACTTCCATGGCCTCCATCCGCAATACGGAGAACATCCGTAACCGCCAGCCGCTGGCATCGGCAACGCTCTATGGCGCAGGTGCACAGCGCCTAAAACAGTTCGAATCGCTGATGCAGGACGAGTTGAATATCAAAGAAGTGCGATTTGCTGATTCCTTGAAAGGCGTTGCAGAATATGCGCTCGCGGTGAATTTCCAAATTGCCGGAAAACGCCTCGGCGCTAAAATGAAAGCAGTCGGCGCTGCGGCTAAATCCGGTGATTGGAAAAACGAGAATGGTGTGGTGATAGTCGGTGGTGAAACACTCCTGCCGGAGGAATACAAACTATCCTTGAAGCCGCTCATCACCAAGGGCGCCGCCTCGCTCTCGACGAACGATGCGCTTGTGGTGCTTGATCTTGCCATCACGCCTGAGCTTGAAGCCGAAGGGCTCGCGCGGGATCTGGTGCGGATGATCCAGCAAGCGCGTAAGGATGTGGGACTTCATGTCTCCGACCGGATTGACCTGACGCTGACGATTCCGCCTTCCTTTCAATCCGCGCTGACTCATGCGGAATATATCAAAGAGCAAACGCTTGCCGTGTCACTCGCCGAAGGCAAAGTGAAAAGCGAAAAAGAAGTCACCCAGGAGCTGGATGGCGAAACCTTCATTATCGGCATCTCAAAGGCGGCGTGATGCGATTGTGCACGTGTAGTGAAAGCTTTCATCGCGTAGCCGCGGCCAGCGGCGAGCCGCGAGCGCAAGCGAAGCGAGGGGGAGCGGTAGCGGGGGCGGAACGCCCCCTGCGCCGTAAGGCAATTTAATGACCCTCTCTGATCCGCATATCGGCGTGATTGGTGCAGGTGCGTGGGGCACGGCGCTGGCGATGCTTGCCAACCGTTCCGGTTCACGCGCTACGTTATGGACGCGCAACGAGCAGGTTGCGAGCGCCATCACGGCGCGGCGGGAAAATGCACAGTATCTACCGGATATTTTTATCGACCCGGCGATCGCCGTCACCCAGGATAATGAAGTACTCGCGGCGTGCGACATGCTCATTATCACCATTCCGGCGCAATCGGTGCGCACGGTCGCCATTGCTCTTTCTGACATCGTGCGCGCGGAAATTCCATTGGTTATCGCCACCAAGGGTATTGAGCGTGGCTCGCTGATGTTCATGAGCGAAATCGTGCAATCCATTATGCCGCATAACCCATACGCAATTTTATCCGGCCCCAATTTTGCCCGTGAAGTCGCCGAAGGCAAACCTGCCGCCAGCGTGATTGCGACCCATTCACCGTCGCTTGCTGAGGTGTTGACATTTGCACTCGGTGGCAAGCATTTCAGACTCTATAGCAACGACGATCCGCTAGGGACACAAGTCGGCGGCGCGCTTAAAAATGTGCTCGCGATTGCGGCCGGTATTGTCGATGGCCGCGGCATGGGTGAGAATGCCCGCGCCGCACTCATCACGCGTGGCATCGGCGAAATGGCGCGGTTTGCCAAAGCCAAAGGCGGCAAAGAAGAAACCCTAATGGGGCTGGCCGGGTTCGGCGATATCATTCTGTCCTGCACCAGCACCAAATCGCGTAACTATGCGCTGGGTTCGGTACTTGGGCGCATTGGTAGCGCCTCGCTTTCCGACAGTATGCTCACCCGTGCCACCGGACTGACTGAAGGTGTCGCCACTTCCGAATCCGTGTCGCGCCTTGCGCGCACGCTTGGGGTCAACATGCCCATTCTCTCGGTGGTGCATGAGGTGCTGGGCGGACAGCTCTCCATCGACGCGGCGATCGAACGCCTCCTCGGCCGGCCGGTGGGGATAGAAACATAATAAGTATCTGTAATATATTGCAATTGTCGGATTTCCGTGGTATGCACACACCCGCAATTGTCATCAAACTGTCATCCTTCGGCCCTTCTCGCATGCTATAGTAAAGTCAGGAGAAAATAGGTTTCCTGACGATGGCACGAGACGATACATACACCCGCACTGGCGATAATTTTTTCACGCGCTGGGGTAATCGTGCGAGCTTGTTTCCGATTCCTTTTGTTGCGCCTATGGTGGCTGCAGGGCTAGGATTTCTTGGAACGGCAGTAGAATCGATCGGCTGGATGCTGCGCGGAAATTTCATGTCCGCCCTGACGGCGCTGGTTGCAGGAAGTGTCAGCACGCTTGTCAATACATCGCAAGGTGTGTTCAGCTGGCTTTATGTGGGGAACGTAGGTTCAGGCTTGTTCACCCAGCGTACGCTCGGTACGCATGCGCGGGCGCTGACCGAAGGGGTGATCGGCATGGTATCGCAGCCTCTTGGTGTCAAGCCGGTGGTGCTTCGAAGCTACACGGCAGGCATCGGTTCGATCGGCGCCGGTGCGGGACAAGCGGGCCCTGGGTACTGGGCCACGCGCGCAGCACAGGAAAGAGGCCAGGATCCGAATGCGCGCTGGGCGGCGTACCGTAATGGCGACGGGCGCGACCATGTGGCCGCACTGGAAGCGGCTTCCCGCCAGCAGCAACAATACCGTGGCGCATAGAAATAAAATCGCTAGAGTGGACGTATGAACGAGACCGAAAACAACTACCGCGACATTACCGAGCTTTACACGCTTTCGGATGCGCTATTGCAAACAGTGGAAAATGCCACCAACCCCGAAGCACAGCTTGAGCTTGTGGAGCCGCTCGTGACGGTGCTCGCCGATTCAACCGACGTGCTCACGGAAGAATATATCGGCCTTGCGCAAGACAAACTCGCGCGCAAGCAAGCGGCCAAAGGTAAAATTGAAAGCGCGCTGCGGCGCATGTATGTGGCGATTCATGAATTCAATACCCACGCGAAGGACGCGCGCAACGCCGCACATGCGGTGGTCAAAAAAATTAAACGCCAGCTCGAGCAGGTGATTGCCAATTTCGTGGGGCTTGTCACACTCTCGCTCGACCGGATTATGCCCAAGCCCGATATCGAAGCGTTAAAGCAGCGCCACGCTAACATCGCGCTGATGCTGCATCAGGCCAGTCAGGGCGCGCACTAGGCATTGTTCTTAATTTCTAAGTAGATTGCGCCGCTACCCGTAGTCATTATTTTTTGCCCTCTCCCGCTGTCTCTTCGCTAGCGCTTTGCGACAGCTTCCCTCTCCCGCTTGCGGGAGAGGGCGAGGGAGAGGGTTTTTATTTCCTCTATAGTCTCACAACACTTCAGAATGCGTTGGTGTAATAGAACCAGCACAAGCTTGTGCCGGTTGAGGTCAACTTATAGGTGGTACTGAGATCGGCGTTGCTCGCCGCATTGGTGCATGTGCCCCATGGGCCTGCAATAATCACGCCGCGACCTGGCGCGCCGTCGTCGAGTTTATTATCGAGGTTCTGCACTTCCGCGGGCGAGAAGGCGGAGCCGGTGAGCATGGCATCCGCCACTTCGGCGCCTACGACGAAATAGTTGTAAGGAATTACCCCAAATTGCGTGGCTGTCGCGATCGAGGATGCCGAATACGTGACACCGATGCCGACATTGGTCATTTTCGTAGCCGGGCAGTTCACGCCGACATCATGATCGTAACTGTTACTGCCCTTGGTTCCGGTGAAATTGCCTTCAATCATTTGCGCGTTGGAAAGATGCTGCCAGAAGCGGAAGGTTTCGTTGTAGGTGTCAATCGTGCCGTCGCCGTCGCCATTACAGGTGCGGATGGAGCCTGATGAATTACTATCAAAGCAGGTGGAATCCGTGCCTGTTGCTCCGGCGGCGATGCCCCATAGATTAGTGGCGTTGGTCAAATCGCCCGGATACAGCGTGAAGCGCTCCTTGAAGTAACTCGCGGCGGATTTATAGCGCGACACATCGTTCGTCACACTTTTGACCTTATTGGCGCGGACCATGCTTTGTCCGGCCATCACCGCGCCGATAATCAGCCCGACAATGGCAAGTACAATGGCAAGCTCTACAAGCGAGAAGCCGAGATTCCTGATTCTAGGTTTCAGGTTCCAGGGTTTAGGTTCCAGCATATACGCCTCATTGTTTGGCGAACTTTTGCACAAAATTCTGGAACAATCCAGAATAGATCATTGCTGAAACCTGAGACCCGAAACCTCAAACCTACACCGAATAGTACATTTTGAATTCCACCGGGTGCGGCGACATTTCCCACTTTTCGATCTCTTCCATTTTCAGTGCCACATAGGCATCGAGCTGATCGTCGCTGAACACATCGCCCTTTTTCAGGAACGCGCGGTTTTTGTCGAGTGCTTCCACCGCTTCGCGCAGATTGCGCGAGACAGTCGGGATGTCTTTCAGCTCCTCCGGCGGCAGATCGTAGAGGTTTTTGTCCATCGCATCGCCGGGGTGGATTTTATTTTCAATCCCATCAAGGCCGGCCATCAGCAGTGCGGCAAAAGTGAGATAGGGGTTGGCGGATGAATCCGGAAAACGCGTTTCAATGCGTTTGGCCTTGGGCGAAGCCACATACGGAATACGGATCGAGGCCGAACGGTTGCGCGAGCTATACGCCAAAAGCACCGGCGCTTCATACCCAGGCACAAGGCGCTTATAGCTGTTGGTGGAACCGTTGGTAATCGCATTGAGTGCCTTGGCGTGTTTAATAATTCCGCCGATATAATAGAGGCACATTTCCGAAAGATCGGCATAGCCATTGCCGGCAAACAGCGGCTTACCCGACTTCCAGATCGACTGGTGCACATGCATGCCCGAGCCGTTATCGCCGTAGACGGGCTTCGGCATGAAGGTCACGGTTTTGCCGTAGGTATTGGCGACATTGTGAATCACATACTTATATTTCTGCACATTATCGGCGGTGTAGGTAAGGGTAGAAAAATCAAAACCAAGCTCATGCTGGCTGGGCGCAACCTCGTGGTGGTGAAGCACCGGAGCCATGCCAACGGCAGCGAGTGTTTTCAGCATCTCGCCGCGAATATCCTGCGCTGAATCGACCGGAGCGACCGGGAAATAGCCGCCTTTCACGCCCGGTCGGTGGCCGAGATTGCCGTGCTCATACGCCTTGCCGGAGTTGCTTGGATTCTCTTCCGACTCGAGATGGAAATAACTTCCGAACATAGTCTGGTCGAAGCGCACATCGTCGAACATAAAAAACTCAAGCTCGGGGCCGAAATAAGCGGTATCGCCGATGCCGGTATATTTGAGGTAGGCTTCGGCTTTCTTCGCCGTGGAGCGTGGATCGCGCCCATACGATTGGCCGGAAGAAGGCTCGATAATATCGCAGGTGAGGACCAGCGTGGGCGCGGCGGTGAAGGGATCGAGAAACGCCGTTGTCGTATCGGGCATGAGGATCATGTCCGACTCGTTGATCGACTTCCATCCCGCGATCGACGAGCCGTCGAACATGATACCGTCTTCGAAGCTGCCTTCGTTCACTTTATTAGCAATATAGGTGGTGTGCTGCCATTTCCCGCGCGGATCGGTGAAGCGGAAATCGACGAATTGCACGTCGTTTTTCTTGATCATTTCTAACACATCTTTAGCCGACATAAACTCACTCCTTTTTTAATGATAATCATTGTTAAATAGCATGCGGGCCGCGCTCACCGGTGCGGATGCGGATCACATCCTCCACCGGAAGCACGAAAATTTTTCCATCGCCAATGCGCCCCGTTTGCGCGGCCTGAACAATGGCTTCAATCGCTTTTTCAACCAGCTCATCAGCAACGATGACTTCCAATTTCACCTTGGGTAAAAAATCGACCACATACTCCGCGCCGCGGTAAAGCTCGGTATGGCCTTTCTGACGGCCGAAGCCGCGCGCCTCTACAACGGTGATTCCTGACAGCCCGATTTCCTGCAGCGCTTCTTTCACTTCATCAAGCTTGAAGGGTTTAATGATCGCTTCGATTTTTTTCATGACTACACACCTCGTAGACAAAAATTTCGACGCTAGCAATTGCAACCGCTATGCCACTCTTGACGATGCATAAGGCTCTATATTTTTCAATGAGTAATAGTGAAATATTAAGTCGTAATCTGAGGCTATTTTTTACGCAGATGCTCAAAGAATAAGCACTGTGCCTATTTTGAATGCTTGCGATGCTTGGCCTTCGGCGAAGGAGCAGGCGAAGCAAGCGCTGCGTGCATCATCGGTATGAGCAACTCATTTCCGGTTTCACTTAAATGGTCATCGTCAAAGTAATAGGATTGCGCATCGCGTGCGCCGTAACAGCGCTCGGTATCACACAAATACGGTGTCGGATCCAGCAGCACTACGCCACAACGTTTTTGCGCTTCTTTTAATGCTGCAATCGGCACTTGGTTACGAACATCGTACTGCATGCGCGAGATCGAAATTTCTTGCGGCCTTATACCGAGCATCCACTGGCGGGCAAGGCTGTGCGGTACATCCACCCCCATTTCCGGAATAGGCAGCACTGCATATACTTTACGAGTCGCGGCAACCTGGCATAAAGTGTCCACCAGCCGTTCCTGATACAGTACAAACGGGTCACGCTGTGCCTGCTCGGCGCCAAGGTCGGTATAGGTAAAGCCGCGGCCAGGGCTTGCACTTTCATTCGCACCGACGAGATTCACTGCGTAGCGGTTGACCACGATGAGGGGAATATGCTGCGGCTGTGCGTTGATAAACTCCATTACCTGCCGGGTGAAAGATGGACAATGGTTATGTGCGCCTTTGCTGTTGAGCTCCGCATCGTGCAGCAAAGCGCACTGATGACCGAAATAATAGATCGCACCGGGGATCGCGCGATACACCGCACCGAGGATGGAGCCTGCATGTGAATCCCCCCAGACAATCGCGGTGAGCGGCTGGTCGTTGCGAATGAGGCACGGTACGAGCTGTTGTGTGTCGCGGTTAAACCCGCATTCCTTTGGAATATGTGCAAAGCGGTTGGTACTTTCTGCATCGATCCGCACCACCTCCGCCGACACGCGTTGCGGCAAGGTGAGTGTCTCTTTTGCTATCAGGCTGGCCGTTGCCACGATACCAATCGCCGCAAGCGTTGCCAGTACATGCCAGCGTGGCGAGCGTGTGACGCCATAGCGCCGCGCGGGCCGCTCAACCAAACGGTAGGAGGCTGCACCCAGCGCCATCGATAGCACAATACCCAGTATCACCCAGAGAATGGTGTTGCTTTTATTGAAATAGGCCAGCGCCACAACCACTGGCCAGTGCCAAAGATAGATCGAGTACGACCATGCACCTATCGACGCAACGAAAGGCTGCTTCATCCACTGCGCATCCCGGCGGGCGAGCAGCACCATCACCGTGCCGATGACAGGCAGCAACGCGGTGTATGACGGCCAGAGAGTTTCGGGTGTAACGAGAAAAAATGCCGCCGCAAGCAACGCTAGTCCAAGCACTTCCAGCCACCGCGAAGAAGAAGGCGAGAACGAAAGCCGTGCGCTATGGGCGTAGACCAGCCCTCCGGCGATGAGTTCCCACATTCGCAACGGTAAAAGGTAGAAGGCTGCTTCCGGCTTAAGCGGTGTCAGCGCAATACTCGCACCGAGCGATACAATGCCAAGCAGCCACAATACCGGCGTCACCGCGCGTCTGCCCGCATAGCGCGCAATCGCGAGTAGCAGCAGCGGGTACAGCAGATAAAACTGCCATTCCACCGACAGCGACCAGCTATGCAGTAGCCATTTGGTTTTAGACGGCACATCGAAATAGCCTTCTTCATCGTTAAAGGTAAAGTTTGAGGTGAAGGTAATGGTGGCGTTCGCATGCTTGGCGAGCAGTTCTAAATCCGACGGGCTTAAAAGAAACCAGCCGGCTGCAAGCAGTGTGATAGATAAAGCAAACAGTGCCGGAATAATCCGCCGTGCGCGGCTGGCATAAAACGCGGCAAGAGAGAAATTTCCCTTGTCCATGCCGCCAAGAATCATACCCGTCATGAGATAGCCGGAGAGGACAAAGAACACATCCACTCCAGCGAAGCCGCCGCTGATGCCCATCACCGAGAAATGGTAAAGCAGCACCGCAATGACAGCGACGGCGCGCAGTGCATGAATGTCGTGGCGAAACTCCATACGCTCCTATTTTTAAGGATAGTATCGGAATAAATGGGGCGAGCAACGGGGATCGAACCCGCAACCTCTGGTACCACAAACCAGCGCTCTAACCAATTGAGCTATGCTCGCCGCGTAGGTAGGAGGCGGGAATAAACGCGATTTAACCTTAAAAAGCAAGAACAACAAGCGATTGCAATATCGAAGAAAACATCCTCACCTGCGCTTTTTGCGTCGGGAAAGCAGGATCAGCAGCACCGGGATGTTCGCAACTGCAGCGATGAGTAGCACATCGTTCACGTGGAATTTTGCGGCGTAAAGTGCGGCGACCGCCAGCGCGGAAACGGAGGAAAAAAGTGCATTCATCACGTTGTTGCTGGCGATACTACGCGCGCGTTCACCTGCGCTACTTTTAATTTGCAGCTGCGTATAGAGCGGCACGATGAATAACCCGCCACATACGGAAAGTAGGAAAAGATCGAGCGCGATAATGGCGTGCGCGCGCGCGTCAAAATACCTATCCAACCCCATCAGTGAATCACCTGGAGTGAGTCCGCTCGCGGTAAAGCAAAGATGCAAGCCCGCAAGCGTAATGCCGCCCAGTGCGAGTGGTGCAAGCGGCAACTTGGGCCAAACATGCATCACCCGCTGGCAGGAGAGAGAACCAAACGCAATACCCACCGAAAACAGCCCAAGGAAAAAACTCGCCACTGCCGCATTGCCGCCAATACTTTCCTTGGTGAATACAGGTATTTGCGTGAGGTAGGTTGTGCCCGTTGCCCAAAACCAGGAGATACCAAGAATCGCGTACCATATCGGCGGATTTTTCATCGCGCGGGTGAGCATGGCCTTCGTCGTTGCTATCACGTGCAATTTTTCCGCAAGGTTGGGGTGGGTGGATGTGGTTGGCAAGACCGCCATCGCTGCCCCAACACCTGCCGCACCCAGCGCAAGTAACGTGATGCTGACAAGCGCCACGCCGTTGGGGGCAAGGATGAGTAATCCGCCGGCGATCGTACCAATCAGAATGCCGATGAAGGTTCCCGCCTCGATCATACCGTTGGCGGCGAGCAGTTCGCGGGATTTCAGCAGCTCCGGTAAAATGGCGTATTTCACCGGGCCAAAAAACGCCGATTGCGTGCCGAATAAAAACAGCACCAGAAACAGCAGCGGTATATGGGCGATATAAAGAGCAACTCCTGCAAGCGCGCATAGTGCAAGCTCTGTGAGCTTTAAAACGCAGAAGAGTGTGTGTTTGGCGTGCCTGTCGGCAAGGATACCGGCGATGCCGGAGAAAAGAAAGAACGGCAGAATAAAACACGCCGCTGCAAGGCTAATCAACAGTGCCGCATCGCGATGCAGCGATTCAGCAAGCCGGAAGGTGATAAGAATAATGACTGCGTTCTTGTAAAAATTATCGTTGAACGCACCGAGTGCCATCGCGCCGAAGATGGGAAAAAACCGCCGCGAGAAAAATAGCTTGATCACGCCGCCATTTTACGGCGCAGCTGGTGGATCACCGATTCGGCAAGCGGAATGGAAGAGGCCGGATTCTGACCCGTAAGCAGAGGAAAATCGATCACCACATTGGCAGTAAAATTCGCGGCATTCTGTGCTGTGCCGCCAAGCTTTTGCAACTCCGACTCCAGTAAAAACGGGACCAATCCATCCGCGCCGATGGTACGTTCCTCATCATCCGTAAAGCAGGTGAAGTCGTGGCCTTTGATAATCGGCTCGCCGCGATTGGTAACGGCATTCACCAGCGCCGCCGGGCCGTGGCACACGGCTGCAATCGGTTTGCCGGCGCGGTAAAACGCCTCGACCACCGATTTCACCGACGTATCGTTTGGAAAATCTTCCATCGTGCCATGGCCTCCGGGAAAATAAATTGCGTCGTAGCCGGCAGGGTCAATAGCGGAGAGTTTCATGGTATGGTGAAGGGCGGCTTGCGCTTTGGTATCGACCTCAAAACGGCGGGTCGCGGCGGTTTGACTTGCTTCCTCCAAGCTGCGTGGATCGCACGGGGCTTTGCCGCCCTGAGGCGAGGCAATCGTGACCTCGCAACGCGCGTCGATAAAGGCGTAGTAGGGGCCGACCACTTCCTCCAGCCAGTAGCCGGTTGGCTCCGGCGCTTTGCCCATACGGTCAGCGGAGGTGACAATCATCAGGATGCGGTTAGTTTGCATGATAGATGCTCCTTTATTGGTCACGTTATTCGTCACATTCAATCGTGATGTCTCGGTGCAGCGGAGTATAGCACCCGCGCATATGCGTGCCAGCGCAAAAACGCCGCTGTTGATAGAATGTTAATAAGCAAAAACAGCAAGTTGTGGCGCGCCGAGCAGCAGATAAATGAAAATTCCAAGCGGCAGGATGCCAAGCAGGAAAATCAGCAATAAGCGCCACTTTGCACGCGCGGAGATGTCATGGTCCTTCAGCACTGGAATGGCAATCGCTGCAGCAACAAAACTAACGATCAGAAAACTAAGGAACAAGAACATCACTTCATGCTCCGTGTGAGAAGATAAACGCCGATACCCAGTAGCAGTAGCGGGGCTGCCCATAGAAAATAGGTAGAGGTTTCAAGCGGTGGATTTAAAAGTACATCCTTGCCGTAGCGGGCGGCATACAGTGCGGTGATGTCCGCCTCGCTTTTGCCTTGCGCTACAAGATCACGGATTTCACTGCGCATCTGGCGGGCGAGGATGGCATCCGATTCCGCGAGCGCCTGGCCTTCGCACACTACGCAGCGTAATTCGTGGAAGATCGTTTGGGCGACTGCCTCGCGCGCAGGGTCGGCAAGCGGCCGCTCGATCGTGACTGCAAGTGCGGCACTGGCGATCATATAAAACCATGCGGCCACAAGGTATTTCATGAGGATGCCATCCAGGTTTGAATGCGCGGGTTCAATTCGTTTTCGCGGAGTTCCGTGCTCATCGGCCCGGGCACATGGTAACGCACGATGCCTTTCGCATCGATCACGAAAGTTTCCGGCATGCCGCGCACGCCCAGCGTCATCGCTGCTTTGCCTTGCGTATCGAACCACACATGGGTGAACGGGTTGCCATGCTGCTTGAGCCAAGCATCAATTGCTTCTTTTTTATCGTTCCAGGCAATGCCGTGAATGGCAAGCGTGGGATAGGTTGTTGCCAAGGCCGTTAATTCGCGGTGATCTTCAATACACGGCGCGCACCAGGAGGCAAAAAAATGGATCACCATCACCTCGCCGTTGCTGATGAGGGTTTTTTCTGCACCCTCGCGTGTTGATACGGAAAGTGGCGAAAGCGGCACGGAACGTTCCTCTCCGAGAAGTCTCTCCTGTTCCTTGGGGGACTGAGAAAGCAACGCCAGCGACAATGCGCCCGCAAGAAATAAAAAAAGCAGCAGCGGTACAAAGCGGATCATCTCGGTGGTCTCCTTTTTCTTACGCTGGCAATCAAGGCAACAAAGCCACCCAGTGCCACCAGCAAAAACCCAGCCCAAATCCATTGCTGGCCGGGCGTTACATACAGCCGAACACCGGTATGCCCACTGCCCGCATCGCCAAGTACGAGATATAAATCGCGGCGCGGTGTGGAATAGATCGATGCTTCTGTCGTTTGCATCTGGCGCACCGGGTAGTCGCGCAACTGCGGTTTCAGCACCGTCATTTCTTCACCGTTTCTGGTAACGGAGAACACACCTTCGCGCACGGTGTAATTATATTCCGCCCGCCGCTTTGCTGAAGTGAGGGTGAGTGTATATTCGCCCAGCTGGAGTGGTGTATTCTGCTTAATAACCGCCTCATGCGTTTCTTTAAATCCGCCGGTAGCCGTGATGCCGAGCACAAAAATTGCCATACCCGCATGGGCCAGCACAGAGGCATAGCTGCGCAGGGAGGGTTTTTGTAGCATCCACGCATAACGCGCCGTACCGTAGAGGAGCCATGCGCCCAGCGCGATGCCGGCAGCGATAGTCACCGCAAAGGGCTTCGTTAGCGCAATGCTAATGGCCAATGCTACAAACAGTGCCGGGCTGAGTATTTTGATATATTTAAAGAGCTGCGCATTGCTCGTACGGTCCCAACTCATGAGCGGGGCAAGTGCGGCCAGCACCAGCAACGGCGCGGTGAGCGGCAAGAATGTGGTATTAAAATACTGTGGCCCAACCGAGATAGACGGCGCATCGATGAGCTGTAAAAAAACAGGGTAAAGAATGGCAATCAGCACCGTGATTGCGGCAATGACCAGCAAGAGATTCCCCATCAGCATAAAGCCCGCGCGCGATTGCAGCGATACCGATGCACGCGCTTGAATTTCACTGCGCCCATAAAGGTAGAGAGCAGCACCTGTCACGACGGCAATATAAAAGAGAATAAATAATCCGCGCGCGGGATCACTAGCAAAGGCGTGCACCGAAGTGATGAGGCCGGAACGCACAATAAACGTTCCGATCAGCGAAAAACTGAAACTCATAATCGCAAGTAGCGCCACCCAGCGCGGGAGCGCGCCGCGTTTCTCCAGCACAATATTGGCATGCAGCAGTGCCGTTGCCGCAAGCCAGGGCAGCAGCGAGACATTCTCCACCGGATCCCAAAACCACCAGCCGCCCCAGCCCAGCTCTCGGTACGCCCACCAGCTGCCAGCTCCAATACCAAGGGTAAGAAAACTCCACGGCAGTAGAATGAACGGATGTGCCGTGCGCGCCCATTCGCTATCGAGCTTGCCGCGGATCAGCCCAGCCATCGCGTAGGCGAACACCACTCCCAGCCCGACATAACCGAGATACAGCGTAGGTGGGTGTAGTGCTAAGCCAATATCCTGCAGCAACGGATTGAGATCTTCGCCCTCCGCTGCCGGTGGCCAGACGCGGGCAAACGGGTTTGAGGTAAAAAGAAGAAACGTCAAAAAACCGCCTTGAATTGCGCCCAGTACACTGAGGGTGGTGGTTTTAAGCGCCATATCGCGCGCCGGGAAAACCGCGACGGCGCTTGCATAGGTGGCAAGAATGAGCGCCCATAGCAGCATCGAGCCTTCGTGATTGCCCCATGTGCCGGTGATTTTATAGAGCATCGGTTTGGCGCTATGCGAGTTGAGCACCACATTCAGCACCGAAAAATCCGAGAGCGCATAGCTCACCACCAGCGCTGAGAACGCACCGAAGGTAAGTAAAAATCCCATAACGGCGGTGGGTTTCGTCAGGTAACGTAGCTGCGGCGCGTTACCCGTGCGCAATAGAAACGGCAGTAGCGCCTGAAAAACACACAACGCCAGCGCGAGCGCAAGGCATAACTGACCAAGCTCCGGGATCATGGCGTGCGGCTACTCCTTGGGGTTCTCGGTGTTAGGGTGTGTGCCATATTCCTGCCACTGGCCGGAGGCTTTCAGCTGGTCGACGACTTCTTTTGGCATATAATTCTCGTCATGCTTGGCAAGAATGCTGCTCGCCACCATCACCCCATCCTCTCCCACCACCCCTTCGGCCACCACCCCTTGCCCTTCGCGGAAGAGGCTTGGGATCATACCCTGATACGTCACCCGCATTTCGCCCATCAGATCGGTGATAATAAAGGTAAGCCGCCCATCCGAATGGTTAACGCTGTTAACTTTCACCAGGCCGCCAATGCGCACCGGGCGGCTATCATAGCGTGCTTCGTGCTCGCGCTGCCATTGGCTTGGGGTATAGAAAAACACAAGATTATCCTGAAAGTTATGCAGGATCAGCGCGACGCCAACCGCCATCGCCGCCACGCTCACCAGCACAAACCGCATGCGTTGGTATTTGGGGCGCATCGCGCTTACTGATCGGTATTGCGTGCGCGATTGGCGCGGCGCGCGCTTAAGAATGTGGATAAGATCATCCATGCCAAAAGGCCGCCTGAAATAGCGTATGCGGCAATGACAAAATCGATGCTATTCATAGGAAATCCTTGCTCCGGCATATACGCTGCGCGCCCTTCTTCGCAACAGCAAAAAGTAGCGGAGCAAAAAAAGCACTCCGCGCGGTGGATGACATCAAAAACTTGCAGCAAGCTCAGAAGTTTGCTGCTAGTATAAAGAAAAACAATACCGGCTAGCACCAGTATAGATTCTGGCTAAAGGAGCCGACTCGCACCATGTCGCCTGCGGATGAAGGGGATTTTCTATCGCAAGGGGGAGCCAGAAAAGCTCCCGAGCAGGCGGCGTCTGTTGCGCCTGCTGCTCCTGTCGCACCCACCGCGCCACCGCCGACTGCCGATGCGGGGGCAGAGTTAGGTAAAAAACCCGCCGAGCAGCGCCCGCTGCGTATTGGCGAGAAACTCATCAAGCTCGGGCTGATTTCAAACGACCAGCTTGAAATCGCTTTGCGCGAGCAGCAAAAATCCAAAAAGCTGCTGGGAAACATTCTTGTTTCGCTGAATTTCATTACCGAAAGCGCGCTCGGCGAAGTGCTTGCGGAAAGCTCTGGTACGGAACGGTTTGACCCCAAAACCTCGATGCTCGATCCTGCCGTGGTGGCGCAAGTACCGCGCGATGTATCGGTGCGCAACAAAGTGATCCCGATCCAGGTGGAAGACGGTAAACTCAAACTCGCCATGGTTGACGTCTATAACGTACTCGCGATCGACCAGGTGCGCCGCTACCTTGATAAATCCATCAAAATTGTTCCGGTATTCGTTACCGAAACCGAGCTAAACGAGCTGATCGAGCGCTATTATAACTATGATCTTTCGATCGACGGGATCTTGCGCGAAATCGAAACCGGCATCCGCGAAAAAACCCAGCTCGACGGGCGGGAGGAAGGCTATGTAAACCCCACTGTGCGCCTGATTAACGCGCTGCTTGTCGATGCGATCAAGCAGGGCTGTTCGGATATTCACTTCGAGCCGGAAGGAAGCTTCCTCCGCTTGCGCTACCGGATCGACGGCGCGCTGCAGCAGATCCGCTCTTTTCACCGCGACTACTGGCCTGCCATGCTGGTGCGGCTCAAAATTATTTCAGGAATGAACATCGCCGAAACCCGAAGCTCGCAGGATGGGCGGATTAACATCTCCGCCTTGGGGCGCGAAGTCGACTTCCGCGTGGCAACGCAACCAACGGTCCATGGCGAGAATGTGGTGTTGCGTATTCTCGATAAATCAAAGTCACTGGTAACGCTAGATCAACTAGGATTTTCAGAGCATAATCTTGCACTTTTAAAGCGTTGCCTGAAGCGCCCCGAAGGTATTATTGTGGTAACCGGGCCAACCGGGTCCGGTAAAACCACGACCCTTTATTCGATGCTGAGTTACATCAACTCGATTGATGTGAATATCATGACGCTCGAGGATCCGGTCGAGTATCAAATTCCGCTCATCCGCCAGACCAACGTACGCGAGGGGACAATCGATTTTACTTCCGGCATTAAATCCCTCATGCGCCAGGACCCGGATATTATTTTCGTCGGCGAAATCCGGGATGAAGAAACCGCAATCATGGCTATCCGCGCTGCCCTCACGGGCCACCAGGTATTCACCACCCTGCACACGAACGACGCGCTCGGCATCATCCCGCGCCTTGGTGATATCGGCGTATTACCGCAGCTAATTGCCGGGTCGCTCGTCTGCTCGATCGCCCAGCGTTTAGCGCGGCGTTTATGCCTGCATTGCCGCAAGCCTCGCCCGGCCACGGCGGAGGAATGTAAGCTTATGTCGCTGCCTGCCGACACTCCGCCAACGGTGCACGATGCGGTGGGCTGCGAGAAATGCAACTTCAAGGGCTATAAGGGCCGGGTGGCGGTGGTGGAAGTATTGCGGGTGGATAAAGGCCTCGATGAATTGATCGCCACCAAAGCCACTCGCAACCATATGATGGAATACGCGCTCGAGAAAGGATTCGTGCCGATGGTGCAGGATGGCATCAGTAAGGTGCTCGCAGGAGAAATCGATCTTCCCGAGCTGATTAATACGGTGGACCTCACCGACCGATTGTAATAGCCTCATTTTTGCTCGGCGGGCAATGAACGGTATGTGAAAAACCGGAGCCTGATGCCTACATACAATTACAGTGCGATTAACGAGAAGAATCGTCGTATCCGCGGCTCCATGGTCGCGGACAACGATATCGACCTTGAAGCCCGCTTGAAAGAACTGGGCCTTGATCTCATCAGTTTCCGAATCATGAAGCAGCGCCACGGCGGCAGTGCCAAGATCCGCCTGAAGGACATGATTATCCTCTGCCTGCATCTTGAGCAGTTGTGCCGCGCAGGCGTACCGATTCACGAAGCGTTGAGCGATGTGCGCGATTCCACCGAATCGGCCAAGCTGCGCGACATCATGACCGACGTGCTCGAGCGCGTGAAAACCGGCAGTAAACTTTCCGAGGCTTTTGCCAATTACCCGCGCGTGTTTAACGATGTATTTATCGGCCTCGTGCAGGCGGGTGAGCGCAACGGCAATCTCACTGAATCGTTCGTGCATATGTCGGCGCATTTGAAATGGACGAATGATTTAAGGCGCAAAGTGAAAAAAGCGGTCACCTATCCGTTTGTGCTCTTAATCGTGATGTCGGCGGTGATCGCCATTCTCATGATTTTCGTTGTGCCGAAGCTCATTAAATTCATCATCGATCAGGGATTTGATATTCCCTTCCACACCAAGGCGTTGATTTGGGTATCGGGTGCATTTGAATCACACTGGTACGTGATTTTCGGCGTGCCTATACTTATTTTTATTACGGTTGCGATCCTGCGCCGAGTGTCGGAGAAATTCTCCTACCAGTACGATGCGTTTTTGCTGCGCTTGCCTGCCATTGGTTCCACGGTGCGCAAAATCAACCTTGCGCGCTTTACCCATTTCTTCTCCGTCATGTTCCGCAGTGGTATTGACATCCCCGAAGCACTGATGGGAGCAAAGAACGTGGTCGGCAACCGCGTGATCCGCGAGTCGATCGATGTCGTGCACCGTAGCATTGTGGAAGGGAATAACCTCACCACCAGCTTACGCATCTCAAGCCAGTTTCCCAACCTTGTCATCCGCATGTTCAAGGTGGGCGAGGACTCTGGCAACATGAACGAAGCGCTGGAGAACATCAAATTCTTCTATGACCGCGAGGTGAATGATGCGGTTGATAACATGGTCGGCCTGATTCAGCCCACGCTGACGGTGGTCATGGGGGCACTGATTTTCTGGGTTATTGCCGCGGTGTTTGGTCCACTTTATCAATCTTTCTCGCATATGAAATTTTAAATGAAATTTGTCCGCCGAAAATCTGCCGATGCTCCTGCCGCAGCGCCTTCGCCGCGACACCCGCGTGCGCAAGGTGCGCGCAAGGCAGGTGCAACGCCTTCGCCGCGCGGTCAGCGTTTTATTCTCATTGTAGGGGATGAAGGCGGCATTCTTGTATTCATGCAGGGTAAAAAAGTACAGCGGCGCTTATTCGCACCATCGCCGCAGCCGGATCACACCGCCGCCGTCACCGAGCTGATGCGTAATCACCCCAAAGTACCACTTTACATCCTTGCCGATGTGCTCGACCAGCAATATGTTCGCCAGACCTTCCCGCCTGTTAGCTCCTTCAGTGTCGCAGGGCTTGTTAAGCGCCGCCTGGACCGCGACTTTCAAGCAGAGGATATGAAAGGTTCGCTGCCCCTTGGGCGCGATAAAGCAGGCCGCAAGGAATGGAACTACCTGCTCATTGCACTCGCCAACACGCCTCTCATGCAGCAATGGCTCGAGCTCATTGTCGAGCTGCCCAACGAGTTCCGCGGTGTCTATCTCACGCCGGTAGAAGGCCAAAGCTATATCCCCATGCTCAAGAAATATTTGCCGCAGGCGGGGCCATCCGCGCCGTGGCAATTATTGGTCTCGCACAACAAAATTTCGGGCTTCCGTCAGATCGTATTGAAAGAGGGTAAACTGGTGTTCACCCGCGTCACCCAGGCGATTGACGATGCCGTGCCTGCGGTAATCGCCGGCAATATCGAGCAGGAGATTATCAACACGTTGGAATATCTGCGCCGTGTGGGGTTCGAGGAAAACGATTCGCTCGAGATCATCGCCATTACTGCGCAGGAAGTCAAAGAAGCGCTCGACTTAAAACGTTTCAACACCGCAAGCGCGGCGACCTATACACCATATGAAGTGGCCGAAGCTTTAAAGCTCGAGCAGGCTGCACTCTCCGCCGACCGCTTTGGCGATGTGATCATGGCTTGCAGTTTTGCCCTCGCGCGCAAGCCGGTACTCAGATTCCAAACGGCGTATGCTAAGCAGCTCGCGCAATTCTACACTATTCGTCGCAGCGTATTTGCCTTTGCCGCACTCGTTTGCCTTTACATGACCTTCCTGGCCATAAGCAACGTGATCAGCGCGCTTAGCGACCGGGCGGAAGCGTCAGACCTCGAAGCAAAGCGTAAGCCCGTGATTGCGCAGCTTGATAATGTGAAACGTTCTATCAGCAAGCTCGATATTGATATCGCCAAGAAATCCGCGATCGTTGCCGCTTACGATATGTTCATCAAGCAAGGCCGGGATCCAAACCAGTTCGTGGCTGATCTTGCCCCCAACCTGACTGATGAACAACGGGTGAGTACCATCACCTGGGCGCCGAAATCCGGCGATAATACGGCAACGAAGGACGACATCGAAATCAAAATCGAAATGACGTTCGAGGGCAAATACGCCGATGTCGATGCGCTGGCGAAATCGGTGGAGGCTTTCATCGCCAACTTGCGCACGAAAATGCCGGGCTACACCATTGCCACCGGCGCATTTGGCTGGCTGGGCGGCGGCGGTGGGCAGAGCCTTGAAATTTCGTTCGACAAAGAAGCCGGCGGCTTGCGCGAGGGCATGAATAAAATTGAGCTGTTCTTTACGCCGAAAAAGAAAGACACCAACGCGGCATCGAAAGCGCCAAGCCCGGCGGCAGGAGCGATGCCATGAACAAACTCAAACAGCTACGCAGACGGCTGATCCGCGGTGTGGGTATTGCGCTCGGCGTGATGTGTCTATTTGTTGGCCTGCTGCTGGTGACAGGAAGTTTCGCCGACAGTTCGGCGCAGAAAAAACAACAGGCAAGCTCACAACTATCGCTCGATCAGTCGCAGCTGAATAATCTGCGTACGCAATTCACCAAATCCGGCGAGGCGGAGAAACGCTTTGCCGAAATTATCCTGTATCACCCGAATCCCGACTATCAGGCCAATAGCGATACGCTTAAAACCATGCTGAGAAAATCGAAAGAACAATTCCGCTTTGCCGATAATTTCAAGCTCACCTTGGCGCAGGAAAAAATCTCCGAGAAGCCGGAATTTTCAGGCCTTAACTACGATATCGCCGTGCGCGAGCCGATGCGCATTACGCTTGAAGCCATTTCCGATGCGCATGTGTTCTCGTTTATCGACCATCTGCGCACGCAAGCGCCTGGTCTGGTGCGGATCACCCGGCTTGAGGTTAAACGCAAGGATGATATCGACAGCCAAATCCTCGGTAAAATGAATGCGGGCGACGCCCCAGCGCTTGTTGAAGCTACCTTGGATTTTACCTGGGTTGGCGTGCAGGCAAGAAAGGCGGAGCCTGCCGAAGCGAAACCGAAAAGCGCAGGTGCGCCATGAGACGCGTTCTTCTTCTCATCGCATGCAGTGCAAGTGTGGCCCTCGCGCAGCCGGTAGCACCCAGCACGCCGCAGCAAGAAGTAAAAGAAAAACCTGCCGTCACTTTGCCTGAGGTTCCGGCTGCCAACGTGGAAGAAGTCAACAAGCTTCTCGACCAGGTGGGACAGGAGCAGGGCGAAGAGCAGATTTATTCCTATGGAAAATCGCCGCATTCACTGCTGTTTACGTCCGAGCAAATAACCGCAATGAAAAACGTGCTGCAAAAAGTGGAAGCGCGTAAAGCAAGCGGCAGTAGCGAAGAGTTAAGCGATTCCGATCTTGGCCGCGAAGCGCTGTTGCCATTCCTCAAGGGCGATGAAACTTCCGCCGCTACGGGCGAACCTTCCACCTACCCGGTATTTTACTTGAGCAGCATTGCTTACCGTAACGCCAATGACTGGGCGGTGTGGATGGGCAGAACGCGCATTACGCCGAAGAACAATAAGCCGCCGCTTGAAATCACCGGCATCAATGGCGATAGTGCGAGCTTCCGCTGGACACCGGAATATTTCGCGCAGTTAATCGGGCGCAAGCAGGCGGGCGAGCTTGCCTCCATGGATGGGCTAAAGCACCGCACCACCAAAGCCGACAGTGTGAATGTGCTTGCGGAACCACGGGCGATTACCTTTACGCTGCGGCCCAACCAATCCTTCTCCTCGGCGCATATGCGAACGTTCGAAGGGAAGGTGGCGGCCGTATCGCTGGGTGAGAGCGCTCCCATACTACCCAGTGAGGCAGGGCAAAAACCAGTGGTTCCGGTGTCGGATGCGGAGGCCGCACTGCTTGAAGATATGGCGGGTGGTGCAGTACATGGTGGCCCGCCAGCAAATGCGGGCGATGATGCGGTAGAGGAAAAAGCCGTCAAAGCGGTTCAGCAATTGATTCAGCAGCAAAAAGCGCTACATTCATCACCGCTTGTCACCAAACCTGACAGCGCCGGAACACCGCAAACCACGCCATGACATCTGCTCCTTTAAGCATCCGCAATGTTCGTAAAGCCTATGGCACACATCAGGTGCTTAAGGACATTTCCTTTGATTTGGTGGAAGGCGAAATCTTTGGTTTGGTAGGGTTAAACGGCGTTGGCAAGACTACGCTGATTAAAACCATGCTCGATCTTTCGAGCCTTGACGCGGGCGAAATCCGCATGTTTGGCGAACTTTCCACGCGCGTGGCGGCGCGTCAGCGTATTTCCTATTTGCCGGAGAAATTCTCGCCGTCGCGCTATCTTAAAGGCAGGGAGCACTTAAAGCTCGCGCTCTCCTATTACCGTAAGCCGCTTGATCTCAACGCCGCACAAATGCTTGCTACGGCACTTGATCTTGACCCTGTGGTGCTCGAGCGCAAGGTGGGTTCGTACTCCAAAGGCATGGGGCAGAAGCTTGGGCTTATCGGCGCGTTCATGATCGACCAGCCGCTGATGATTCTCGACGAGCCGATGAGCGGGCTTGACCCGCGCGCACGCGTGAAACTCAAAGAGGTAATGCTCGCGGAAAAACGTAAAGGCAAAACGCTTTTCTTCAGCTCGCACATTCTTTCGGATATTGACGAGATCTGCGACCGTATCGGCATTATTCACGATAGCAAGCTGGTCTATCTCGGCTCTGCATCCGCGTTTAAACCCACCTTCGGCGAGGACAGTCTTGAGCGTGCGTTCTTGAAAGCCATTGAGCCAACAATCGCTGCGTAATCCTTAAAAGTCGAAACTCTCTTTGGAGGTGCGGTGGTGAGCCTGGCGGATGAGCATATCCTCCGACACCATTTTAGCGACGCCTTTAATATTGGTAATCTGCATGCGCATATTGGCGGCGTTATCGGCTTCGGCCAGTGCGGTTTCTTCGCTGATCGCATGGCGGTTATATAAATCAATGAGGCACTGATCGAAGCTTTGCATGCCGTCGGCAGCGCCTTTTTCGATCATGTCGTGGATCTGGCGGATTTTGCCTTCCTCGATGAGTTGCTTGATAAGCCCGTTATTCAGCATCACCTCGGCAATCATCGTCCGTGTCTGCTTACTGTTAAGAATCAGGCGCTGCGAAAGAATGGCCTTCAGGTTCAACGCCAGGTTCATCAGAATCTGCGGGTGGCGGTCTTCGGGGAAGAAGTTAATCACGCGCTCGATTGCCTGGCTCGAGTTATTGGCATGCAGCGTTGCAATGCATAAATGCCCGGTTTCGGCAAAGTAAATCGCCTGTTCCATGACCTCGCGGTCCCTGATCTCGCCGATCACCACCATATCCGGCCGCTGACGCAGCGCGTGTTTCAGCGCAATCGCGTAAGAGCTGGTATCGAGCCCTACATCGCGCTGGGTGATAATGCAGCCCGCGTGTTTGTGGGTGAACTCAATCGGATCTTCAACGGTGATGATATGGCCGCTGCCATGCTGATTGCGGTGGCCTGTCATCGCCGCGAGCGAGGTGGTTTTGCCTGAGCCTGTCGGTCCGGCAATGAGAATCAGCCCGCGTTTCATGAGGGCAAGATCGCCATACAGCGACGGCAGTTTAAGTTCCGCAATGGTCGGAATCTGCATTTGAATGCGGCGTATGACCATGCCTTCATGCGCCTGCTGGCGGAATATGTTGACGCGAAAGCGTGCGGTATCCTTCCATAGGAAGGCCATGTTCAGCTCATTCATGATCGAGAATTCTTCGCGCTGTGCGGCTGTTACAAGCGCATCAATAAACGCGGCGATGGTGGTGTCATCCAGCGGTGGGCCGTCGCGCTCGATCGCGTCGCCGATGCGCAAGGCAACCGGGCTACCAAAGGTGAGGTAAAGGTCCGAGGCTTTGCGCCGCACCATTTCATCCAGCCAGTGACTGATTCCTTGCATGGCTAAAACACATCTGCGGCAGCGAATTTGCGTGGCATAGGTTTGCCGGATTTGGCGTCTTTTTTATCGCCTTCTTCTTCGTCTTCCTGTTGCATGCCGGTAATCAGGGCGTTACGCAGCGTATCGGCGCCGATGATGTTATTTTCATAAAGCCCGTTGAGCGAATCGCGCATGGTGACCATGCCCTGGCGCGCACCCATTTGCACCATCGAGGTGATTTGCGGGATTTTTGCTTCGCGGATGAGGTTGCGGATCGCTGGTGTCGCGATCATGATTTCGTGCGCGGCCACGCGGCCTTCACCGCCAGCTTTTTTCAGCAGCATTTGTGAGATCACCGCTTCGAGCGAAGTCGAAAGCATCGAGCGGATCATTTCCTTATCGTCCGCCGGGAATACGTCGATAACTCTGTCGATCGTTTTGGCGGCAGAACTTGTGTGCAGGGTTCCCATCACCAAGTGGCCGGTTTCCGCCGCCGTCATCGCAAGGCGGATGGTTTCAAGATCGCGCATCTCGCCCACGAGAATCACATCGGGGTCTTCGCGCAGTGCGGATTTCAGCGCCTTGGCGAAGCTTTTGGTGGAGCTTCCCACCTCGCGCTGATTGATAAGTGATTGCTTTGATTTGTGCACAAACTCTACCGGATCCTCTACGGTGAGGATGTGGCGATTTAAATGCGTGTTGATGTAATCGACCATTGCCGCAAGCGTTGTGGATTTTCCTGAGCCTGTCGGACCGGTCACAAGAATAAGCCCGCGATGCAGTTTGCATAAATGCGACAGCACTTCCGGCGCACCGAGTGCTTCCAGGGTGAGCACCTTGGTTGGAATCATACGGAACACCGCGCCCGTGCCGTGAATGGTGTTAAACGCATTCACGCGGAAACGGATTTCTTCGGAAAAGGAAATCGAAAAATCGATTTCAAGCTCGCGTTCAAAATCGCTGCGTTGCTGCTCGGTCATGATGGTGAACAGCATGCGTTTAATATCCGCGCCTTCAAGTGGCGGAATATTGAGCGGAATAATATCGCCATGCACGCGCATGAGCGGCGGGTTCTTCGTTGATAAATGAAGGTCCGACGCCTTGTTCTTATGCGTGGCGATCAGAAGGTCGGTGATATCCATAAAAACTCCTGTGCATGGGCACTGTTAGGCTATGATGAGCACTTGTGTTGCTGGCGAAAATCGCTGATTCGCCAGAAGAAGCGCGCTGCGCGTAGTGGTTCTACGTGCAAGCGCTTTGCCGCCGCGAGCAGCGATTTTCACCGCAACCCGCAGGGCTATGGGTGATTGGCTCGATAAACGGCGAAAAATTTCTCTAACGTAGACACCACTACGCTATCAAAATTTTCCTTGTTTCTCAAACCAATCACCCAATAGCACAACTGTTCATCATAACCTAACAGTGCCTAGTTTACGCCCTTGGGAGTAAAGACTTCGTTAACTGCCCAATGCTTTTCGCTCGGAAGCAATAGTTGTTAGGTAATTCAAGCGCTTCTGCATGACCTCGGTCGAGGCCGGGACTTTCTCGCCTTGCAGGGCAGCGCGGATGAGTACTTTGTAAAGCGCCGCTGCGTCTTCGTAGCGCTGGTGGCGGTCAAGCATGATGGCGAGATTGTACTTATAAGCGAGGTTATCCGGCGCTAGCTCAATGGCGCGCAGCATTTTCTCCCGCGCGAGGTCCTTGTAGCCAAGCATATCGAGCACAATCGCGGTTTGGGCCGGAATGGGGCTGAAACTGGGGTTGCGTTCTTCAAGCCGCTCCAGCTCCGGCAGCGCATCCTGCGGTGATTCGTCGCTCACCAGCACCAGGAAGTTATTCAGCCCTTCGCGGTGGTTCGGGTTCAGCTTCAGCAATGCGCCATAAAGCGGACGGGCTTTGTCGATCTGGCTCTGGCGGTGATAGGTCGCGGCAAGGCCGAACAGCGCGTCTTGATTTTGGGGGTCTGCGCTTAAAATATCCTTATAAATGTTAATTGCTTCACCGGTTTCCCCACCCATGAGCGAAGTGTAGGCGCGGTTCAGCTCGTAATTCGCATCGAGGCCCGGGCGGCGCACTTTAATGCTTAAGCCTACCGAATCGAACTGTTCTTCTTTCGCATCCGGCCCGAGGATGGCGAGAATTTCAGGGTTCACCCGGTCCATCTCCACTTTGGCGCTGCTTTCCTTTTTCTGTGCGGCGAGCGAAGAAGGAATCGCGCTGAGAATGTCCCGCGTCTGGCTGGAGAGTTTGGTGGCTGGCGGTGCAATCGTGAGCGGTGCGGCAAGATCCACCGGCATTTCGGCGTCCACCGCGACCGACGGCGCTGGGATCGCAGATTCGCTTGCTGCAATCTGAGGAGCGGCGGGTGTGAATTTCGGTAAACCAGCCGCGGGCGTAGGTTGCGTGCCGGCGCTAAGCGCCGCGGGGGGTGGTGGAAGCTCAAACGCCGGAACCGGTGCAATCGCGCCTGCGGCAATGGCGGAAGGTGCTTGCGCCGCAGGCGTCTCGAGTATCGCTTTAGCGGTGGCTTGCACTTCGGGTGATACCGGCGGCAGATCCGGCATTGCGGCCGTTGCGGCTGGCAAAGCGATCGCGGGCGGCGTGATGCCGCCACCGATCATGGCTTTTTCAGGATAAAGCGGGCGCTGAGGCATTGCCACAGGCAATAAGGGCGAGATGTATTCCGGCGGGCCGTTCGGCGTCGGGGTACTTGGCGTCGCACCATAAAGCATAGCCGGGTCGGGCAGGTGTGCACTGGCGGTGGTGACGGCGGGTTCCGCCCCTTCATTGGGATCAAAGCTGGAAGCATAGAGTGGCAAAGGCAGCCATGCCGCGCTACCTAACATAGCGGCAAGAAAAGCTTTCCGACGAAAAACGCGCTGCATGCGATGGGGCATCCTTAAAAAAATCTTAACTACGGGCTGTGGATAAATACAATCAATCCCACCATCCGTTGGGGGATGAAGAGGTAAAGTTTGGTGCTACGTTGTAGTTTAGTCGCAGTTTGGGCGTTTATGGCACGGGCTTTGCAAATTAGCGCCTATGGCACGGTTACCAATCTTTGTACTGGCGTGTTTAGGCATGCTTGCTCTGGCTCCGGCGGCGGTCTACGCTAGTGCACCTCAACTGCCTGCCGGGTTTATGCCGTTCACCCGCAGTCCGGTGACTGCACCACGCGCCGCGCCGACGCAGGTTGCGATTCTGACGCCTGAAGGCCCTGCGCTTCCTGCCGGGTTTATGCCGCTTGCGCGCGGTGCAGTTCGCCCGCTGACCCCCTCCAAAAACCCGAAGATTATAGGCTCGATCCATCAGATTAAGAAAAAGGATGAAGCCAATGAAAGATATCGTGAAATCAGCAGTGATAAACAGCGCGATGCGCTAAGCCTTGTCCATGCATCGGAGGCGGAAGTGACCCTGCCTGTGGACATGCCGGAGTTGGTGCATCGCACCGTTGCCGTGCGCCATGCCTGGCCGCTGCCAAAAACCGTGACGCAGACGCTCACCTCCAACTATGGCATCCGCCGCGATCCTTTTACGGATGAACACCGGTTCCATGACGGTATCGATATCGCAGCACCCACGGGCAGTGATGTTCTCGCCTCGGCCGATGGCGTGATTGAGGAAGTGGCAACGGGGAAGGATTATGGCCGCTATGTCCGCCTGCGCCACCGGGATGGTTCACACACTATTTATGGTCATTTAAGCAAGCAGCTTGCTGAAATCGGCCAGCAGGTGCGCCAGGGTCAGAAGTTGGGAGAAGTCGGTTCTACGGGCCGATCCACCGGGCCGCATCTGCATTTTGAGATCGAGCGCGATGGGCATGCGGTCAACCCCATTGCGTCGCTCTCGCTCCCGCGCGGCGTGGGGGTTGCCAGCCGCTAAATTGTTAAAAGCTTGAAACTTTAATAGAATTGAGGCGCGAAAACGCCCTCTCCCTATCCCTCTCCCGCGTGCGGGAGAGGGGACGAGCAGCGCACGCTGCGAGGGGAGAGGGGAACAAACATAGGGACACTTCCCACAAGCGGACTCTGCTTGCTATCGGCAGGGAAGAGGTGAATAAAGAACCGATAGGATGCTTACGCGATGATCCCCTATGCCCTGATGCGCCCGGCGCTGTTTTTCCTGCCGCCTGAAATTGCCCACCGTGCGGCGATTGCCGCACTGACGAGCGGTGCATTTGGCGTGGCAAGCGCAACGTATCCTGCACTTCGCACCAAACTTTGTGGTATAGAACTGCCAAGCCCCGTCGGCCTTGCCGCCGGCTTTGATAAAAACGCCGAAACCTGCGATGCCGCGCTCAAGCTTGGCTTCGGGTTTGTGGAAGTCGGCACGCTGACACCGCGTGCACAAAAAGGCAATCCCACCCCGCGCGTGTTCCGCCTGGTTGAGGAGGAGGCGATTATCAACCGCCTCGGCTTTAATAATGAGGGCGTGGAAGCGGCCATCAAGCGCCTGCGTGTGCGCGGACCTGGTGTCGTCGGCGGTAACATCGGCAAGAACAAAGACAGTGCCGATGCGGTTGCCGATTACGTGAGCGCAATGCGCACACTCTACCCGTTTGTGGATTATATCACGGTGAATATTTCATCTCCCAATACACCTGGCTTGCGCGCATTACAGGCGGCAGAGGAATTGCGTGCGCTGATTTCCGCACTGCATAAACTGCGTGAGGATCTTGTTATCACCGGGACGCTGCGCAAGCCGGTTTTTGTCAAAATCGCGCCCGACAATGATGAGGATGCCTTCGCCGCCATTGCCGAAGTAGCACTCGCCAAACGAGTGGACGGGCTGATTGTGTCCAACACCACGGTCGATCGCGAAACGGTGCTCGGCTCGCCGCATGCGCATGAGGCGGGTGGGTTAAGCGGCCGTCCGCTCTTTACCAAATCGACCCATGCGCTCTCGCGTATTTACGCACTCACCAAAGGCCAGATCCCGCTGATCGGTGTGGGCGGTATTTCATCCGCGCACGATGCGTATCAGAAAATCCTCGCCGGCGCTTCTGCCGTACAGCTTTATACCGCGCTGGTGTATCAAGGTTTCGGGCTTCTCGACACCATCCACCGTGGCCTCGAGGCGCTTCTTGAGCGCGACGGATTCAAAACCATCGCCGATGCGGTGGGAAAAGGGAAGTAGTCGTGAGTCAATGCGTTTGTTTTCAACTTACGACGAGAGGTGAAAACACCGCTTTAAAAATTGCGTGGCGATTGTAAGCCCTTCGGGGTCGATCCCGTGGCCGAGCATGGGGCGCGCATGGGCGCTGACATCAAACCCATGAAACGTCAAGTTCTTCTCCGCATGGGCGAGGGCAGTGAACGGTACGACGTCATCCTCCTCACCATGCACAAGGCATATGGGAAGTTTGGCGGTCACTTCTTCTTGTAAAAGCTCATGCCCCAGTAGCGCGCCCGAGAATCCGACGATCCCGGCGAGCGGCTTCTCGCGCCGCAGACTTGCATAAAGCCCCGTCATCGTACCTTGCGAGAAACCCACCAGCGCGATGTCTTTGTCTTGCACCTGAAACCGCGCGCGTTGCGCGTCGATATACGCATTGAGTATGGGCGCAGCAATTTTGACGCCTTCGAGCATTGTCGCGGGTGAGCGATCCATCAGCGAAAACCACTGATAGCCAAAAGGCGCCATATCAAAGCGAAACGGCGCATCGGGCGAAAGAAACTGCGTATCGGGCAATGCTTCGGTCATCATGTCGCTGAGTGAGATGAGGTCGTTCCCGTCCGCACCCACCCCGTGTAGAAAAATGACCAAGCGTTTTACCTTGCCGCTTTTGGGCGTCGCTTCGGGACCATGAAGTGTAGGATGCATCGGCTTTTCTCTTGTCATTCTGCGCGCTTGCTTCGCACGCTGCGGAGTGACATTAATGCCCAATAACCATCGAAGCAAGCGGATGAATAGCACGCCCCAGTCCGAACAAAAAAACTCCGTAGCGGATCACCATCGGCATGCACGGCTCGTGCTTGTTGACGGTTCGGGATATATCTTCCGCGCCTATCACGCCATCCGCCCGATGACGCGCGCGGACGGCACACCGATCCATGCCGTCTATGGATTCACCACCATGCTGCTCAAGCTGCGCGAGACCTATGCTAACGATTATCTCGTGGTGATTTTCGATGCGTCGCGCAAAAGTTTCCGTAACGAATTTTATCCGGAATATAAAGCCCATCGCCCGCCAGCACCGGAGGATCTTGTCCCTCAATTTCCGCTCACACGCGAGGCCACGCGCGCACTGTCCGTGCCCTGCATCGAGATGGAGAATTACGAGGCGGATGATTTAATCGCAAGCTACGCCGATGCGGGCGTGAATAAAGGGCTTGAGGTGGTAATCGTGAGTTCCGACAAGGATCTTATGCAGCTCATTCGTCCGCGAGTGACGATGTTCGACCCGATGAAAGACAAACCCATCGGGGATGCGGAAGTGTTCGAGAAATTCGGCGTAACGCCTGATAAGGTGGTCGAAGTGCAAGCGCTGATCGGGGATACGAGTGACAATGTACCCGGCGTGCCCGGCATAGGCCCTAAAACGGCAGCGGAACTTATCGGCCAGTTTGGCGATGTAGAGGGCGTGCTTGCCAATCTTGATGCAATTAAACAACCAAAGCGCCGTGAAATCCTCGCCCAGTATGCGGAAAATGCGCGCATCTCGCGCCGGCTGGTGGAGCTGAAGCGCGATATACCATTGCCGCAATCGCTCGAGTCGTTTGATCTTCTGCCGATGGATAAGGAGAAGTTCACTGCATTTCTGCAGGCGCAGAATTTTAACTCCCTATTGAAGCGGATGGGTCAGGCATCTTCATCGGAGTTTGCTGCTTCGCCGTTTCCCCCCCTTACATCCCCCCCGCTAGCGGGGGGGAAAGAGGGGGGGATCGGCGGGGGGGAAACAGGGGGGAGGCGCGCTAGCGGCTTCAGACCAGGGAAGGCGCGCACAGAAGGAAGGCAATTTTCCCGTCGCATACGAAACTGTAACCAATGAAGTGGCGCTGCAGCGTTGGATAAAAGAAGCAATAGAAGTCGGTGTGGTCGCGGTGGATACCGAAACCACCAGCCTCAATGCGGTGGATGCGGAGCTTGTCGGTATTTCGCTTGCCACCGGGCCTGGCAAGGCCTGTTACATTCCGCTTGGGCATGTAACGGCGATGGAAAAAGCCCAATCGAACTTGTTCGATAGCGGCGTACCAAAATTGCGCGAAGGTCAACTGCCGCGTGCTAAAGCGCTAGAGTTGCTCACACCGTTGTTTACTCATTCCGCAGTGTTAAAAATCGGCCACAACATCAAATACGATCTGGTGGTGATGAAGAAATATAACACGACCATCACACCGGTGGGTGACACGATGCTCATGTCCTACTGCCTGTCAGCCGGGCTGCACGGCCAAGGGCTTGATTATCTCGCCGAGCGCCATTTCGGGCACAAAATGATTTCCTATGCAGAAGTCACGGGCACAGGCAAAGCGCAGAAGAATTTTGCTGAAGTAGCGATTGAAGAAGCGACGAACTACGCCGCCGAGGATGCCGATTACACCTTGCGGCTTTACCACGCGCTCAAGAATGAAATCCCTGCGCAGAAAGTGGCGAGCGTCTATGAAACAATCGAGCGGCCGCTGATTCCCGTGATTGCCGATATGGAAGAAGCGGGCATTCGTATCAGCCCGGAAATTCTAAAGCGTATGTCGCATGAATTTACCGAAAAGCTCGCCGTGCTGGAGCAGGAGATTCTAGCGCTCGCGGGGGTTCATTTTTCTGTCGCCTCGCCAAAGCAGCTGGGTGAAGTGCTGTTCGATACGTTGAAACTTCCGGGGGGCAAAAAATCAGGCAAAACTGGCGCTTACTCAACCGATGCTGAAGTGCTTGAAACCCTGGCCGAGGAAGGCCACTCAATCGCCCAAAAAGTGCTCGACTGGCGGCAGTTTGCTAAACTCAAAAGCACCTATACGGATGCGCTGCCGGAAAAAATCAGTCCGCGCGATCAGCGGGTGCATACCAGTTTTGCCATGGCGATTGCCTCCACCGGGCGGCTTTCTTCCACCGATCCGAATTTACAGAATATCCCCATCCGCACCGAGGAGGGAAAACGCATACGTACCGCGTTTATTGCGGCCGATGGCTGCAAGCTAATCTCGGCGGATTACTCGCAGATCGAGCTGCGGCTGCTATCGCATATGGCGGATATCAAGCCGCTGCAGGAAGCGTTTAAACACGGCGCAGATATTCATGCGGTTACGGCAAGCGAGATTTTTCATGTGCCGTTGCAAGAGGTCACGCCTGATCTACGCCGTAATGCGAAAACCATTAATTTCGGCATTATATACGGTATGAGCGCGCATGGGCTTGCAACACGTTTGGGTATCCCGCGCCCCGAAGCGGCGAGCTACATTGAGACGTATTTCAAGCAATATCCAGGCATCCGCGAGTATATGGAGGCAACCATCGCCCTCGCCCGTGCACATGGGTATGTGGTCACGCTCTATGGCCGCAAAGTCCATGTGCGGGACATTCAGAGCAAGAACGCGAATCTTAGGAACTTCTCCGAGCGCGCCGCAATCAACGCCCCATTGCAAGGAACTGCGGCAGATATCATTAAGCGCGCGATGGTTGGGGTGCATCAGCTTTTAGTCACCGGTCAGCAGTCACCAGTTGCAAGACTCCTGCTGCAAGTGCACGATGAACTCGTGATTGAAGCGCCGCACGATCAAGCGGAGGGTATTGCTAAAGAGGTAAAGCGCATCATGGAGCAGGTTGCGCATCTTTCCGTACCGTTGGTGGTGGATGTCGGCATCGGCAGCCATTGGGGTGAGATTCATTAGTCGTACGCTACTTAGTGAACGACTCACAACGCATGACTATTTTCATAGCTTTTCCGATGATTCCAACCTATACAGCCCACTATGACTGCGATTGTTTCGCCCGCATTTGCCGCCAAACTCCACCCGGTGATGATCTCCGGGCGCGAAGTGCTGCCGATTGTGGAGGGCGGAAAAGGAGTCGGCGCCAGTAACGGCCACTCGGCGGGCGCGTTTGCGGCGGCGGGCGCGGTCGGTACATTTTCCGGCGTCAACCAGCTCGAGTTTGATGAAAACGGCAAACCGATTCCGATTGTCTACCAAGGTTCCACCCGCCGCGACCGGCATGAGGAGCTTGTCGAAATAGGCATCCGCGCGAGTGTGAAACACGCCAAAAAAGCCTTCGAACTTGCGGACGGAAAAGGCTGCATTCATATTAATGTGCTGTGGGAAATGGGCGGCTGCGAGCGTGTGCTGGAAGGCGTGCTTGAACGCGCCAAAGGCATGATTCACGGTGTCACTTGCGGTGCGGGTATGCCCTACCGGCTTTCTGAAATCGCGGCGAAATACAACGTGCATTATCATCCCATCATTTCCTCGATGCGGGCGTTTCGCGCGCTTTGGAAACGCGCCTACGGTAAGTATCAGGACCTTCTGGGCAGCGTGGTATACGAAGATCCGTGGCTTGCCGGCGGGCATAACGGCTTGAGTAATTCCGAGGATCCCGAGCGGCCGGAAGATCCTTATCCGCGCGTGGTGGAGCTGCGCCGCTTTATGAATGAGGTCGGGCTACACCATGTGCCAATCATCATGGCCGGAGGTGCGTGGCATTTGAAGGATTGGGAGCATTGGCTCGATAATCCTGAAATTGGTCCGATTGCCTTTCAGTTCGGTACGCGCCCGCTCTTAACCAAAGAAAGTCCGATTCCCGATGCGTGGAAACAGCGCCTGCTGACACTGAAAAAAGGCGATGTGTTTTTGAATCATTTCTCGCCTACGGGGTTTTATTCCTCGGCGGTGAATAATGCGTTTATCCAAGAGCTGCGTGGGCGTAACGAGCGGCAGGTCCCCTTCTCGATGGAGCCAGAAGGCTACCGCACGGAGCCGTTTCCTTTCGGCCCGCGCAAGCGCCCGCATTACGTAACGCCTGAGGATATGGAGCGCGCCAATAGCTGGATTGNNTGGATTGCTCTTGGCTTTACCGAGGCGATGAAAACGCCCGATGAAACCTTGATGTTTGTTGCGCCTGATAAAGCGGCGGAAATCCACCAGGACCAGGTTGATTGCATGGGTTGTCTGACCCATTGCCGTTTTTCCAACTGGAAGGATCATGACGATTTCACCACCGGAAAAAAAGCCGATCCGCGCAGCTTCTGCATTCAGAAAACCTTGCAGGATATCGTGCGCGGCGGTTCCACCGAAAACAATCTCATGTTCTCCGGCCATAATGCCTACAAATTCGCGCAGGATCCCTATTACAGCAATGGTTTTATCCCGAGCGTAGGCGAGCTTGTTCAGCGCATCATGACCGGACATTAGCCTTTCTGACCCGATGGTCTAATCGATCACTTCTTCGCGGGTGACACCCCAAATATCGGCCTTGCGGATCCAGGCGCGGCGATTGCTGATCTCAACCCTGCACCATTCCGGCTTGCAAGAGACTAATGTCGCAATCACCATCGGTGCGGCGCGCATCACCGGTGTCGCACTCACCTCGGGGCGGTTATATAAATTCTGCGGTTTATCGACAATCAGCACGGTACGTTCGCTTGCGATCTGGTCTTTCTGTACCCAGCCGATCGCGCCTTCGACATCGCGTATTTTTCGCCAGTGCGCGAACTCTTCAATCACCTGCACCGGAAAGCGCGCGCGGGTATAGACCCAGCGGATCGGGTAACGCTTTCCAGGCCCCACGCGCACATTCACTTCATCAAACTTAAGGCTGACATAGCGTGGAATCGGCAAGCCGGAGGGATTGAGAATCGATGCGTCCTGCGCTGCGGCGCTACCCGCGGCAAGAACGAACAGCAGTGCAATCCGCGCTATCATGCGGTTCGTTATAATACGGATCTGCAAGCAGAACAATCAGGATCCTTGCGCAATGCGGTTAAGCGCTGCTCGCCTGTTATGCCATTAAGCACCAGCAGCTTGTTGGTGAGCGCTGGCTTACCTAGAATCACGCGGATAATTTCAAGCGCCTGGGCGGCGCCCATTTGCCCTGCCAGCGGACCGATGATGCCGCGCTCCTTACAGCTATTCACCTCTGGAGCATTGGGGTGCACCACGCACTGGTAGCAGGCACTGCCCGGTACGATGGTCATGAGCTGGCCGTTCCAGCCCGCAATTGCCGCGCTGACCAGAATTTTTTTTGCTTTCACGCAAGCTGTGTTCAGCACAAAACGTGTGGCGTAGGTATCGCTGCCATCGGCGATTACGTCGTAATTTGATAGGAGCGTTCCGGCATTTTCTGCCGTCAGCGCATACGGGTAGGGGGTGAGGGTCACATCGGGATTCAGCTCATGCACGCGGTCGGCAGCGCTTTGCACTTTGAGGCGGCCGATATCGCCTGTTTCATGAATAATCTGCCGTGCGAGGTTCGACAGCTCCACTCGATCGTGATCGATCACGCCGAGCTGACCCACGCCAGCTGCAGCCAAATAACTGATGAGTGGCGCGCCTAGTCCGCCTGCACCGACAATCAGCACACGCGCGTTAAGCAAGGCGCGCTGGCCTTTTTCTCCGACATCAGCAAGCAACATCTGCCGTGCGTAACGGCGTTGTTGCTCAAGAGACAAGCTGTGATCGCCAGCGTTTACGCCTCTTGCGACGCAGTCGCCACTCATATATCCGCAAATAAATCGGTGGAGAGGTAACGCTCCGCGCAGGAAGCGGTAATCACCACAATCGTTTTGCCGCTCATCTCGGGCCGCTTGGCAAGCTCCAGAGCGGCGGCGATGGTTGCGCCGGAGGAAATCCCAACCGGAATACCTTCGAGTTTAGCAAGTTCACGTGCGGTAGAGAATGCGGTCGCGTTGCTAATAGTGATGATTTCATCCAGCAGCTCGCGCTTTAGAATTTCCGGCACGAAGCCTGCACCGATACCTTGAATTTTATGCGGGCCGGGATTGCCGCCTGAAAGCACCGGGCTGTCTTCCGGCTCCACTGCCACCATGCGCACAGTTGGTTTCCGTGCTTTCAGCACTTCGCCGATACCGGTGATCGAGCCACCCGTGCCGACACCGACGACGACCGCATCGACCTTACCTTCGGTATCGCTCCAGATTTCTTCGGCCGTGGTGCGCACATGAATCGCAGGGTTCGAAGGGTTTTTAAATTGCTGCAACAGCACGGCTTTGGGGTTGCTTGCGGTAATCTCTTCGGCTTTTTCAATGGCGCCACGCATGCCTTTAGGGGCGGGGGTTAATTCGAGTTCCGCGCCAAGAAACTTTAGCATTTTGCGCCGCTCAAGCGACATTGATTCGGGCATGGTGAGAATCAGCCGGTAGCCTTTAGCCGCACAGACGAATGCCAGCGCAATGCCGGTATTGCCCGAGGTCGGCTCCACAAGCACGCTGTCGGGTTTAAGCAACCCTTGGCGCTCGGCATCCTCGATCATCGAAAGGGCGATACGGTCTTTGATCGAAGACAGCGGGTTAAAAAATTCGAGCTTGGCAAAAATCTCCGCCGCCGCACCGCTTTGCTTAGCGATGCGGTTTAAGCGCACCATCGGTGTCGCGCCGATGGTTTCAAGAATATTCTCGTAGGTGCGCTTACGCGGCGCGTCGAGATGATCCGTCGCCGATCGCATGGCGGATGGAGTAACAAGGGCGAGGTTTGAACTGCTCATAGAATGCTCCTAGATTGCAAAATCGGTGATGGCATGCTGGGTAGCGATGATCTGTTTGACCGCCGCGCGGTCGCACAGATGGGCGATCGAAACATTGGCAAGCGACTGTTCCCACTGCACAACGAGCGCTTCAACCTCAGGGTGAAGCACTTCCTTGCCAAGCGTGGTAAGAGAATCCGGAAGCGCTTTTTCTTCCGATACTACATCGCAGATATCTTTTAGCGAAATTCGCCGCCGTTCGCGGCCCAACACATAGCCGCCCGAAGGGCCGCGTACGCCACGTAGAATTCCTGCGCGTACCAGGCGTTGCATAATCGGCTCAAGGTAGCGTGCGGGCAGCTTCTGCTGCTCGGCGATCTCGGCGCTGGAAATGGGATTGCCACGCGAGTTGTAGGCAATGAACACGACCGCCTCAACGGCGTAAAAGATTTTGCGGGATGGGGTGAGCATAGCGCTAGCCTCGCGTTCCGGTGGAGCCAAATCCGCCTGCACCGCGTTCGGAGCTTGGCAGTTCAGTCACTTCTAAAAAACTCGCACGGGTGTAAGGTGCAATCACCATTTGCGCAATGCGCATGCCGCGCTCGATGGTGAACGGCTCCTGGCCCAGGTTCAGTAAAATCACGCCGACTTCGCCGCGGTAATCGGCATCCACCGTGCCGGGCGCATTGGCCACAGTGACGCCGTTTTTAAGCGCGAGGCCCGAGCGCGGGCGCACTTGCGCTTCATACCCATCGGGCAGGGCAATCGCAAGGCCGGTCGGGATCAGTTTACGCTCGCCGGGTTGCAATGTCACCGGCGCTTCGAGTGCGGCCACGAGATCCATCCCGGCGCTGTGCGTGGTGGCGTAAGCAGGTAAGGCGAGATCCTTAGCGTGTGCAAAGCGAGTCACGGCGATAGACACTTTACTCATGATGCTTTTCCTTTTTTTAAGGTGGGTGTGGTAAAATATTCGGTGATCAACTGGGCCAGTTTTTCAGCGACCTTATCTTTACGCATACGCGGCCATTGCTGCTCGCCTGTGCTGTCGACAAAAAGAACGCTATTTTCTTCCGCTCCAAACACTGCGCCATTTTTCACTGAATTGGCAAGCAACCAGTCCGCACCCTTGGCGCGGCGCTTGGCGCGTGCAGTTTCGCTGAGATTTTCGGTTTCAGCAGCAAAACCAACGACGAGGCGTGGGCGCTTTTTGTGTTTTACCACACGCGCGAGAATATCCTCCGTCGGCACGAGTTCGAGCGTGAGTTTGCTACGTGTCGTGTGTTTTTTAATTTTTTGCGTGGAGATATGCGTTGCCCGCCAGTCGGCAACCGCGGCGGCGGCAATAAAAATATCCGCAGGCAACGCGCGCTCTACAGCCTTCAGCATATCTTCTGCCGTATGTACGCGTATTATGCTCACACCGTGTGGATCGGCAAGCTGCACTGGTCCGCTGATAAGCGTGACGCGCGCACCGCGAGCAGCGAGTGCGGTGGCAATGGCGTGGCCTTGCTTACCGGAGGAGCGGTTGGCAAGGTAGCGCACGGGATCAATGGGTTCTGCCGTTGGTCCGCTGGTGACAATCGCGTGTGTGCCTAACAATGATTTTGTCATTCCTGCGAAAGCAGGAATCTCTTTCGTCGCATGTGCCGAGCTGAAAGAGGGATTCCCGCCTTCGCGGAAATGACGATTAATCAATGATAGTATCGCTTCCGGTTCTGCCAGGCGGCCAACACCGAATTCGCCGCAGGCCATGTCGCCTTCCGTGGGCTCGATGATACGAATCCCATCTGCGCGCAGCTGTGCAACATTGCGCTGCGTTGCCGGGTGCGACCACATTTTGTGATTCATCGCCGGGGCAATAATCACAGGTTTATTCGTGGCAAGTAGGGCCGTGGTTGCAAGATCGTCGGCAATGCCTGCGGCCATTTTGGCGAGAATGTCGGCGCTCGCGGGTGCAACCAGCACGAAATCGGCCATGCGCGACAGTTCGATATGACCCATCTCGACCTCATCGGTGAGGCTGAAAAGATCGTCGTAAGTTTTTGTGCCTGTCAGCGCCGATACGGCAAGCGGTGTCACGAACTTTGCACCGCTCTTGGTGAGGATCGTATGCACCGTTGTGCCTTGCGCGCGCAGCAGGCGGATCAGCTCGAGCGCCTTGTAGGCCGCGACCGAACCGGAAATAATCAGCAACAGAGATTTTGGATAGCTCATGTGATACGCTTTAAAACACAATACGATCATGTGCATAATGCATTGCAACATGATGCGCAAGCCCAATAGCGTGAACTATAACAGCACTTCCATGATGAGTATGGTGGCAAGGATACTGACGAGAATCCAGGCAGGGTGGGGGTGTAGTATTCTATCCACAGAAGTGCTGTCTTTTTGTTCAGCAGAAAAATTCTTAATTTTTGATTCTTCTATATAATCCCTTAGTTCGCGTATCAGTCTAGGCGCTTCGCGTAGTGTATCGGAAAGGTCACCCAGTGCGGTTTTGATCCGCGCACGCGCCGAGAGGTTATCTTCTGCCCATCGAGAAATCAGTGGCTCTGAAATTTTCCACATATTAATTGCGGGATTTAGCATGCGTCCGACCCCTTCGGCGGTGACGATGGTTTTCTGCAATAAGAGCAGTTGGGGCTGCGCAATCATCTCGAAATCCTGGGCGATGGTAATAAGCTGCCCTAGAAGATTACCGACGGAAATTTCATGCAGTGCTTTCCCCATGATCGGCGTACCGACTGCGCGTACGGCTTGGGCAAAAGACTCCACCGACACATGCGGCGGAATCCAGCCCGCCTGGTGATGCAGCCGCGCGACCTCAGCATAATCGCCATTGAAAAATCCCCAGAGAATGCGCGCCAGTATCAATTGATTATGGTAATCGATTCGGCCCATAATACCGAAATCCACCGGCGCCAGGCGGCCATCGCGCAGTACAAAGAGGTTGCCGGGGTGCATGTCGGCGTGGAAATATCCGTCGCGGAATACCTGGTTAAAAAATGCGCGCGCGGCTTTTTCCATGGTTGCGTTGCGATCGATTCCTGCCGCATCGAGAGCGGCAAGGTCGCCGATTGAAATTCCCTCAATACGCTCGAGCGTCATCACGCGCTGGGCGGTGCGCTGCCAGTCGATCGTGGGGACATAAAAATCTGCATCATCCTTGCTGTTTTCGCGCAGCTCTTCGGCAGCGGCGGCTTCCATGCGCAAATCCAGCTCCATGCGGATTGCGGTTGCGAAGGTTTCGACCATTTCTCTCAAGCGCAGACGGCCCAGCTCTGGCTGACAGGTTTCAACGCTTGCCGCAAGCCAGCGGAACAACGCGATATCGCGGGCAAAGCGCGCTTCAATGCCCGGGCGCAGGATTTTTACCGCGACATCACGCCCATCGCGCGTGACGGCGAAATGCACCTGGGCGATCGAGGCGGCGGCAACGGGCACTTCAGCGAAACTACTATATAAGGTATCAAGCGGTGCGCGAAGTTGCTGCTCCACTGTTGCCAGCGCGGCTTTATATGCAAACGGCGGCAGCTTATCTTGCAGAATGGTAAGGCCCGAAGCTAGATCCTCGCCCAGCAGATCCGGGCGGGTTGAAAGCGCTTGGCCGAATTTAATAAAGCTCGGGCCCATCGCCTGCAGCGCGTTGGCAAGGCGCGTGCCTTTACTTGCATCTGAGCGTTTGCGGAAAAGGTAAAGCGGCAGCAGTGCCAATGTGGGAATCGGCGTTACCGAAAACACAAACAGTGCGTCGTGCCGGGCGAGCTGCCAGCCGAGCCAGCATATCCGTGCTGAGTATTTGAGGGTAGTCAGCATGATCACACCCGCCAGCCCTGGTGGATGGCGACGACACCGAATGTCAGGTTTTTATAAACTGCGCGCTCGAATCCGGCTTCGCGCATTTTTTGTAACAGCTGTTCTTGCGTTGGGAACATGCGGATCGATTCAACGAGATACTGATAAGCCGCACGGTCCTTCGCCACCCATTCACCCATCTTCGGTACAACCTTGAATGAATACTGGTCGTAGAGTGTTGCGAGCAGCGGCGCGGTCACGCGGCTAAACTCGAGGCACAAAAATGTGCCGCCGGGTTTGAGAACGCGATAGGCTTCAGCCAGTGCGGCATCGATATGGGTCACATTGCGCAGGCCAAAGGCAATGGTCATCACATCGAGCGAGTGCGTGGCGATGGGTAGTGCTTCGGCATTGGCGGTGACCCAGCGCAGGGATTTCCACTGCCCGCGATCGAACTGGCGGTTGCGCCCGGCGCGCAGCATATCGGCGTTGATGTCGAGCACCGTAACCGGCGCGCCTGTGCGCTGGTGCAGCCGCACGGCGATATCGCCCGTACCTCCGGCAAGATCAACGATTGCGGCATCCGGTCCGGCATGGATCCGGCGCACGAACGCGTCTTTCCACAACCGGTGCAGGCCGCCGGACATAAGATCATTCATCAGGTCATAGCGGTCGGCGACGGAAGAAAAAACATCACCCACCAGGCGTTGTTTTTCTTCCGCACCAACCGTTTTAAAACCAAATGTTGCTGATTCACTCACGGCTACTTTGAAAGCGAGGGCAGTTTCGAGGAGTGATGCTCGACGATTTTCCACGCGCCGTCGGTTTTCTCATACACGAAGGTGTAGCGGGCGGGGATCTCCACGGTTTTTCCGGCATCCTCAAAGCTGAAGGTATAAATACCGCTGATGACCGCATCATCCTCATCTAAAAGCCGGACATATTCGCTATTCAACGTGGCTTTCATTTTCGGGCGTGTGACGAGGCCTTCAAAATAGTGGGTGCGCTTGCGCTGGCTGGTGATTGGTTTGTCGGCCAGGGTAGCAAGCAGTACGGCGTCATCCGCATAGAGCTTTACCACATTTTCTGCCTTGCCGCTCGATAGTGCTGCACGCCAATTGGCAAATGCGGTTTCAACTTCATCCTTCTCGCCAGCAAAGGCAGGAACGCTAGCGAGCATGCTGATGGCGGTGAAGGTAACGAGAAGGCGCTTCATAACATCTCCTTATATAGGGTGAAAACTAGCCGCTGGGTGGTAGCGGTTTTTGAGGGTTCCGACAAGGCCGCTGATGCGTGTCACTAGGATACGATTTTTCTACCCTGCATCAGGATAGAGGTATAATCTTGGTGGATGCCCGAACTTCCTGAAGTGGAAACCACTCGCCGCGGATTGCTGCCCGTAATGAAGGGAGCGCAGATTACGCAGTTGCTCATCCGCCGCCGTGATTTGCGGTTCCCGGTTCCACGTTCTTTGGAGAAGGTGGCTAGCGGTGCGGAGGTGACGGATATCACCCGGCGAGCGAAGTACCTGCTGATCCATCTTGCTTCCGGCGCACGGATGCTCGTGCATTTAGGTATGTCGGGCAGTTTGCGCACCGAGAATCCACAGACCTATCAACCGCGCACACACGATCATGCTGTGTTCACGCTGCAGCATCGCCCACTCGTTGTCTTTCACGATCCGCGGCGCTTCGGTGTGATCGACATCCTGCCAGATACGATAGAAGAGAAGGAACATCCGCTGCTGTCGTCGTTGGGGCCGGAGCCGCTCTCGAAGCACTTCACGCCGCGATATCTTGCTGCCGCACTCGCCCGGCGCAAGGGCGCCATCAAGCCGGTGCTGATGGATCAGAAGTTAGTGGTCGGTGTTGGTAATATTTATGCGAGCGAGAGTCTCTTCCTCGCGAAGGTCGATCCCACCCTCGCAGCGCATCGCGCGGCATCCCATAGCGAGGCGATTGTGAATGCTGTTCAAACAACCCTAAAACGCGCGATTGCTGCCGGCGGTTCGACCTTACGTGACTATGTCGGTGCGCAGGGTGAAAGCGGGTATTTTCAGCATGAATTCCTAGTCTACGAACGCGCAGGAGAACGCTGTGCACGCTGCCATGATACGATTGTGTCAATGGTACAATCACAACGTGCAACCTATTACTGCCCCTCATGTCAGGCAGTGCGCCGCACACACAAAAAAAGGTAGGAATTTTCATGCTTTCGAAAGTCAAATTTTTTTTTATCGCCGTCGGTGATCAAAACTGCTTGACGGAAAAAAGATGCGTCACTAGGTTCGCCACCTCGAAACGAAAACTGAAATAAAAAACCTAACGACAACACACGAAATCAGAACCGTAATTAAACCTAAAACTAAAACCAAAAAGTGGGTCCACCATGGCACAACATAAGTCGGCAAAAAAACGTATCCGCCAGACCAAAAGCAAAACGGACATCAACCGTTCGCGCATAAGCCGTATCCGTACCTTCACCAAGAAGGTCGAAGCGGCTATTGCTAGCGGAAAGGTAACGGATGCAAAAGCGGCATTGAAAGCTGCTCAGCCGGAAATTATGCGAGGCGTAAGCAAAGGCGTATTAACCGCCGCTGCGGCATCGCGTAAGATCAGCCGTCTGAGTCAGCGCATCAAGGCGCTTCAAGCGAGGACCTAGTCCCTCGTTAAGACTTGTGAGAAACGAATACCTATGTGTGTCGCCGTCCGTGTGGCCGGCAGAGAATCTTCTTTTGCCCGAGTTTTTGGGCAATCAACGCATCACCGGTCCTCGGTGGTGATTTTTGGATGAGTGTATGGCTGCGACGCTGAATGTATCAACCTCTCATGCCTATGCGGGTGATGTTACCCCGGCGGAAGCATGGCAGGCGCTCACGCAGGATGCGTCCGCGCAGTTTGTGGATGTACGCACCGCGCCCGAATGGAGTTATGCCGGATTGCCGGATTTGCGCCCCCTTGGCAAAAAAACCCACGCCATTTCCTATAAGCTCTATCCTGACATGAACGTGAACCCGAACTTTCTCGCCCAGCTTGAGGCCGCCGTTCCCAATAAATCGACACCACTTTATTTCCTATGCCGTGGCGGTGTGCGCTCGGTGGATGCGGCGACCCTTGCCACCCAAGCCGGCTGGCAGCATTGTTATAATGTGCTCTATGGCTATGAAGGTGCGGCGAACGCCGCGCAACAACGTGGTATGGTGAATGGGTGGAAAGCCAGCCAGTTACCGTGGATTCATCCGTAATTGTATCGTTCAATAAAAAAGTAGAGGCACGCCCAATGAATGAGACTCCTTCTTCCCTCCAGTCCCGCCGTCCCGACCATTTTGCCAGGTGGGAACGTGTGCGCGAGAAGCTGCGCGCAAGCTACGGCGAAGCCATCTTTAAAAGCTGGCTGCAGCCTTTAAAGCTTGCCGATGTGAAGAACGGTCAGGCGATGATTACCGTGCCTACGCGCTTCATGCGCGAGTGGATTGTTACCCATTACGCGGACAGCATCTTGCGTTTCTGGTGTCAGGAAGACCAGACCGTGCATTCGGTGGATATCTTCGTGAAACCCGAGCCGGTGGCCGTGCAGCAGGCCATAAATGCCCCGGCAACGCAAGCCGGCATTGAAGCCGCCATGCTCGGCGCCGCCGCTAACGAAGACAAGCCGATCAACCCGGATTCGATTTCCGCACCGCTTGATCCGCGCTATACGTTCGAGAATTTCGTCGTCGGTAAACCGAATGAGCTGGCGCATGCCGCCGCCCGCCGTGTGGCGGATTCGGCAACGGTGAGTGCTGGAGCCAACCCACTCTTTTTATATGGTGGCGTCGGGCTTGGAAAAACCCACCTCATGCACGCAATCGCCTGGCATATCCGCAAAACCGATCCGGCGCGCAAAGTCGTGTATCTTTCGGCAGAAAAATTCATGTATCTTTTCATTCGCGCGCTGCGCAGTAAAGATACCATGGCGTTCAAGGAGTATTTCCGCAGCGTCGATGTGCTGATGGTGGACGATGTGCAGTTCATCAGCGGCAAGGATTCGACTCAGGAAGAATTCTTCCATACCTTCAATGCGCTGATCGATCAGAACAAGCAACTCATCATTTCGGGCGACCGCTCGCCGGCAGATCTTGAAGGCATGGAAGAGCGTGTGCGCTCGCGCCTTGGTTGGGGCCTGGTTACCGATATTCACACCACAACGTATGAACTCCGCCTTGGCATTCTGCAGTCGAAAATCGAGAAAATGCCCAACGCGCATGTGCCGCAGCGGGTGCTGGAGTTCCTCGCGCACAAAATCACCTCCAACGTGCGCGAACTGGAAGGTGCACTTAACCGCGTGGTTGCCCATGCTACGCTCGTGGGAACGCAGGTGACACTTGAGTCCACCCAGGAGGTGCTGCACGATATTCTGCGCGCCAACGATCGGCGGATTACCATTGAAGACATTCAAAAGAAGGTGGCAGGCCATTTTAACATCAAGGTGTCGGATATGCATTCGGCGCGGCGCTCGGTGGCAATCGCCCGTCCGCGCCAGATCGCCATGTATCTTGCGAAGAAACTTACCACCAAATCATTGCCTGAAATTGGCCGTAAATTCGGTGGAAAGGACCACACCACCGTGATGCACGCGGTCAAACGTATTGAGGAACTCGCGCGCGACGACAAAGAGTTCGCCGACGATGTCGAACTCCTCATGCGCATGCTCCAATCGGCGACATAGCCACACGCATTGTCATAAAAAATTCATACTCTGACTGCCGCCCGTCTTCTAATCTGCATCGCAGAGCGGAGATGTGCCGGTGAGTGGGAACAAAAAACCTTCAAAACAAGAAGCAGAAGCCGAACTTGAAGAAGCGGCTTACGAGATTGCGTTATCGCAGCGTCGATGGGTTGAGTGCACGCGTGCGGATAATCAAAAGGGAGCTGCTGCAGAACAAAAACGACGGCCAGAGCTTGAGGACCGCTTAAACAAAGCTCTAGCCATGGCAACTCAGGCGGGGGTGGATCCACTAAAGCAACGTGAGTTAAGGAATATGGGTGAGGCACGCGCTTTTGCCGAGCCGCCGTTGCCTCCTTACCGCCGTTATGACCCGCCGCCGGGTGATGATAGAGGGAATGGCAATGGGCAAGGTAATAGAGAGAATGAGTCCAGGAGAGGCGATGAACACCGTAATGGAAAAGATGAAGGTTCAGGCGGCAAATCAAGTAAAAAAAGGGGTGAAGGGCACGGCGGACGAGACATCTCAAGACCTCGAATAACGGCGCTCGATTTCACCCACCTCGATTTCACCCACGTAGTATACGAAAAAACATTCCTCTCTTTGCAAGAAGCCTTCCCTGTTTTTCGAATAACTGGGGCACAAGAATCTAAGAATCAACGAAGCACCGTATTGTAGATTGGACCTGTTATGAGCGACGCAACCATGGATTCAACGCTAAGTGATGATCAGCAACGCGCAGTGCGTCAATGGGCCGCGCTTGCTGCCGTTGCAAAAGGATACAAGCAAGCGCTGGAACAAGCGGAGCAAAAGCAACGCAATAACGGAGGTGATCCCGTTGTGGAGCGGGCGTGGGCTGTGCAAGTAGAGCGACTTAAAGCAGGCATGAAACAAGCGGAGGATCGTGCTGCAGCAGCGGCAGAAAGTACAGGTGTCCTCGATGATCTGAATGATAGGTATGTAGGCGAGCGAGGTCGCAACATTCAAAGAGACCGGGCACTTTCAGCGTATGGATCACAAGAGTTTATTGCTACCGATGCAGTGAACAGGTCTGCACGCGAAGTGTTTGCAGAAGCAAACTCCCAGGCACTTAATTTTATCGCGATTCGTGATGCAGCCAGTAATCAGCAGATGGCAGCCGATATTTCAAAGGCATTTGCAACGGCTGCTGAGCGGGCAGAAAACACTACTCAAAAGCTTGATTTAGAGAGATTTGCGAGCGAAAATACATCGCGTGCCGGCGATAATGAGCGCACTGTTGAGAGATGTATCAATCAAGCCACACAGGATGGGTACAGCGCATCGGATATTGACTTGGCAAGAGAAGCGGGCAAAGCGCAGGGCGCTGGTATGGCGCAAGACTATATCGAAAGAGAGCGTATTTTAGAGCCTCGAAGTAGCCCTAACGTCCGTAGTGGGCGTCCGCAAGAGGAACACCGTGGTGAGAGGCCTAAGGATAGAGGAAATGCGGGAGATAGAAAAGCGAGAGATACAAGACCTCCGGTGAGGTTATCGATGGAGGATTTAAGTATGAAAGATATTACTGCTTTGTTGAAAGCGTTGCTAACGAATGATCGTCTGCACGCGGTAGAAGTAGCGCTACAGCACACTCTTCCTGCGCGAATGAAAAAAGATGCCGCCCAGGAACGAATCTAAGCGGACCATTGGTTTAATGCAGGCATGACTTGTCTTTATACGTTACCCTGTGCATAACCCGCAAAAACCCTTGGCAAGGGCCGCTCGCGCGAATATATCGAGCATAGGAAAATTCTGCCTTACGCACGGGGGAAACCATGGCTGAAGCAGCGCGTAAACTCGAAGAAACCAGCGGCGCTCCCAAACACAAGGAGCAGGCAATGAAACTGATTATCGAACGTGCGGTATTGCTCAAGGCGCTTGCGCCTATCCAATCGGTCGTCGAGCGCCGGGGCACTGTGCCGATTCTGGCCAACGTCAAGCTCGACGCGACGAAGGAAGGGCTTAGCCTCACCGCAACCGACATGGACATCGCGATTGTCGAGCATGTTGCCGCCGAGGTCGACACCAAAGGCGCAACGACTGTACCTGCGCACATGTTCTACGAAATCGTGCGCAAACTGCCGGACGGTGCGAACATCCAGCTCAGCAAAAATGCGGATGCGGCGAAACTCACTATCACCGCCGGTTCTTCACGTTTCTCGCTTGCGACGTTACCGGTTGAAGATTTCCCGGTGATGGCGGAGGGTGATCTTGCCCATCGGTTTTCTATCACCGGCGCGGAGTGCAAGGCGATTTTGGAGAAAACCCGCTTTGCAATCTCGACTGAGGAAACCCGCTACTATCTCAATGGTATTTATCTACATGCGGCGAACAACCAAGGCGCTGCGGTACTGCGTGCTGTGGCAACGGACGGCCACCGTCTGGCACGGATGGAAGTGGGTTTGCCCGAGGGGGCCGAGCAGATTCCTGGCGTGATTATCCCACGCAAAACCGTGGGCGAGCTTTATAAGCTTGTGGAAGAAGGCGCGGAGGAAGTGGCGATTTCGCTTTCCGAAAGCAAAATCAAATTCGCTGTGGCGGGCGCGGTGCTGGTATCGAAACTGATTGACGGCACATTCCCCGATTACGAACGCGTCATCCCGACTGGTAACGACAAAGTGATGGAGCTGGACGGTAAAAGCTTCGCCAATGCGGTGGACCGGGTGTCGGTTATCACTTCGGAAAAATCGCGCGGCATTAAGCTTGCGCTCAACGGCAATAAACTTACCTTGTCCGCCAATTCAGCCGAACAGGGCACAGCAACGGAGGAACTCTCGGTTTCCTACGGTGCGGATGCGGTTGAAATCGGCTTTAACTCGCGCTACCTCCTCGACATGATGGCGCAAGTAAAGGGTGACACCGCACAGTTCGTGTTCGCCGATTCCACGTCACCCACCATCGTGCGCGACCCGGCGGATGTCGGTGCATTGTATGTGATTATGCCCATGAGGGTGTAATTCACCGTGTGATTACGGCGCATTGCATTGTCATCCAATCTTCATACTTTGTCGATTGGACGATGCTAGATTGCGATCTCGCGCAATCATTGGAGGTCATCATGAGCACAGAATGCGGTATCACATACAACAATCTTGATTACAGTCAGATCGTTGGGAACGTTGCGTCTCAAATTAAAATCACGGGCGATGATGTCACCTTCAATTATGGTGGTTTAGACGTTAGCTTTTCTGGAAATCATCAGCTAGCCTGCGCGGTGCAGAGCTTTATCGAGAATCTTCGCGAAGGTGGCCCGATGACGGATCAGGATAGAAAAAACATCGCGGCCTTGGCTCAGGAAGTAGTGGCTACTGGTTCAGCGGACACAGCCTATCTCGTGATCCAGGATGCTTCGGATGACGGAGTAGTGAACAACAGCAATGCGCCGATGCACGGCCCGGATCTTTCGGCTGTTGGCCGTTAATTAATCGTAAAAATTTCTTCACGTTCTGGGCCGGATTCGGCTAGGCTCTCTGGCATGACTTTACCGCATGCAGTCACGGCGCTGGCGCTGGAGAATTTTCGCAATTACCGCACGCTACGTATCGAGCAGCCGCCTGCGCCTGTCATTCTCACCGGCCGCAATGGCGCAGGTAAAACCAACGTGCTTGAGGCATTGTCGCTGCTGGCGCCGGGGCGCGGGCTTCGCGGCGCGCGCTTGCGCGATATGGACCATCTTGGGCAGGAGCGTTTGCCGTTTGTGGTTGCCGCCAATGTGATCACCAATGGGGAGCGTACGCAAATCGGCACAGGGCGTGATCCTGAAACACGCAACGAGCGGCGGATATTGAAAATCAACGGCACGCGTGAGCGCAGCCAGCGCCAGCTAGCCGCCTATGTGGCGATGCAGTGGGTAACCCCGGCGATGGATTTGCTGTTTGTCGAAGGCGGTACGCCGCGGCGCAAACTGCTCGACCGCATTGTCTATAATTTTACCCCCGACCATGCCGAGCGCGTGGCGAATTACGAGCATGCCATGCGCGAGCGCAACCGCGTACTCGCGGATCGCAGCCATATGGATCTTTACTGGCTTTCGGTGCTGGAGCAGCAAATGGCCGAGCATGCGGTTGCGATCACCCTTGCGCGACTTGAAACGCTGGAGCGCTTGAAAGACCGCCTTGCCGAAAGCCTTTCGGGCTTCCCCTCCGCCGAGCTTACGCTTGAGGGCGGTATTGAAACCTGGTTGGGCGAGGGGCAATCGGCACTTGAAATCGAAACGCTGTTTGCCCGCCAGCTTATGGAGCTTCGGGTGGTAGATGCTGCTGCCGGGCGCGCGACTTCGGGACCGCATACCAGTCTTTTGCATGTGATACACAGTGGTAATAAACGCGCTGCGGAAATGTGCTCGACCGGCGAGCAGAAGGCGCTACTTTTATCCATTGTGCTTGCGGCCGCGCGGGCGCGTGCGGACTGGTGCGGCATTCCACCTATTCTACTGTTGGATGAGGTGGTTGCCCATTTGGATGTGGATAAGCGCCGGGCGCTTTTTGACCTCATCCTTCACGCCAAAGTACAAGTGTGGATGACTGGCACGGATGCCGCAGATTTCCAAGGGCTGGAGCAAGATTCCTGGCACATAAAAATCAATGGCGGACGGGTCGAAATGTGCTACTAAAGTGAGGCACTTTTTAGTGTCATTCCCGAGCTAGCTTCGTCCACATACGAAGTATGTGGTAACGAAGCTTCATCGGGAATCTCTTTCGCAAAGGAGATTACTGCTTTCGCAGGAATGACACCATAAAAGTGGAGGATATATGAACGCTAAAACCGCGGCCACAGCGGCAAACACAACGGCAACCAACAACGAAGAAAAAATCATGAGCGAACCCAAAATGACCAATGCCGGAAACGAGAGTGATTACGGCGCCGATTCCATCAAAGTTCTGAAAGGGCTTGAGGCTGTGCGCAAGCGCCCGGGCATGTATATCGGCGACACGGACGACGGATCAGGCTTGCACCATATGGTGTATGAGGTGGTCGATAACGCGGTGGATGAAGCGCTCGCCGGCCATTGCGATCGCGTGCTTGTTTCCATCAACGAGGACGGTTCGGTAACGGTGGAGGATAATGGCCGCGGCATTCCAACTGACATTCACCCAGGCGAAGGCCGCTCGGCTGCTGAAGTCATCATGACGGAATTGCACGCCGGTGGAAAATTCGACCAGAATTCGTATAAAGTCTCCGGCGGATTGCACGGGGTGGGTGTCTCTGTTGTCAACGCGCTTTCCGAGTGGCTTGATCTCGTCATCTGGCGCGATAACAAAGAACATTATATGCGCTTCAAGCATGGGGTGGCCGAAGCACCACTCGCCGTGCGTGGGGATGCAAAAGGCAAGCGCGGCACGCAGGTGACGTTCTTTCCAAGCTCCGAAACCTTCACTCAAATCGAGTTCGATTACGCCACGCTGGAACATCGCTTGCGCGAGCTGGCGTTTTTAAATTCCGGCGTCCGCATTGTGCTGATGGATAAGCGTCCTGCGGAGCCGATTGAGGTCGAGCTGTTTTACGAAGGCGGCACGCAAGCCTATGTGCAGTATCTTGATCGCAGCAAAACGGCGGTGCATTCCACCATCACCATGCATGGCGAGAAAAACGGTATCACGGTCGATGTGGCCATGCAGTGGAACGATTCGTACCACGAGAATACACTCACCTTCACCAACAACATCCGCCAGAAGGACGGCGGCACGCATTTGATTGGTTTCCGTGCAGCACTCACCCGCTGCATCAATAATTACGCGGCGGAAACCGGTATTGCCAAAAAAGAAAAAATCGATCTTTCGGGGGACGATGCGCGCGAAGGCCTGACGGCGATCATCTCAGTGAAAGTGCCGGATCCGAAATTCTCCTCGCAAACGAAGGATAAGCTCGTTTCCTCCGAAGTGCGCCCTGTTGTTGAATCCGTGGTGGGCGATAAGCTCGGCCAGTGGTTGGAGGAACACCCGTCGGAAGCGCGGCTTGTCATCACCAAAATCATCGAAGCGGCGGCGGCGCGCGAGGCTGCTCGCAAGGCGCGGGAATTAACCCGCCGCAAAGGCGCGCTTGATATTTCGTCACTGCCTGGAAAACTCGCCGATTGTCAGGAGCGCGATCCGGCGCTTTCCGAACTCTTCATCGTTGAGGGCGATAGCGCCGGCGGTTCCGCCAAGCAGGGGCGCGACCGGAAGTCGCAAGCGATTTTACCGCTCAAAGGAAAAATCCTGAATGTGGAGCGCGCACGGTTTGATAAAATGCTATCATCGCAAGAAATCGGCACGCTCATCACCGCCATTGGCACAGGGATAGGTGCGGACGAGTTTAATGTCGACAAAGCCCGCTACCACAAAATCATCATCATGACCGATGCGGACGTGGACGGCTCGCACATTCGCACATTGCTGCTTACCTTCTTCTATCGGCAGATGCCGCAGCTCATCGAGAAAGGCTATCTCTATATCGCTCAGCCGCCGCTTTATAAAGTGAAGCGCGGACAGAGCGAAACCTATCTCAAGAACGATGCAGCGCTTGAGGCCTATCTGCAAACCGCTGCGCTCGATGAAGCGGAGTTGCGTATGGCGAACGGTTCGCTAAACGGCGAGGCGTTAAAGAAAAAAGTTGAGGAATCGGCGCATGTCGTGGGTCTTATCGAACAACTCTCGCGCCGCGTGCCCTTTGCCATGGTGGAGGCGGCCACTATGTCGAATCTGTTTGGTGGCTCGCCGCTCGGCGGGTTTGTCGCGGTGCTCAATTACCTCATGCCTGGCATTTCGCCATGGAAGGCGGAAAAAACCGAGGCAGGGATTGCCGTTTCGCGCACGGTGCGCAGCGTGGTGGAGCATGTGCTGCTCGATGATAAATGGCTACAATCGCGCGAGGCGAAGGAGCTTGCTGCGTATCATGCCACGTTGAAAGAGGATTACGCCGCACCCGCCACCTTTGTGCGTAAGGGGACGGAGGTTACGGTTGCGACACCGGGCCAACTCTACTCCACCGTTATGGAGATTGCGCGTAAGGGACTTTCCATTCAGCGCTTTAAAGGGTTGGGGGAGATGAATCCCGAACAGCTTTGGGAAACCACGTTGGATGCCACCAAGCGCACCTTGCTGAAAGTGTCGGTGAACGACGCTGCGGATGCGGACGAAGCATTCTCCATTCTGATGGGCGATATTGTGGAGCCGCGGCGCGACTTCATTCAGGCGAATGCGCTCAAGGTCACGAATTTGGATGTGTAAGGCCGGATCAAAGGAGTGTATTGTACCTTAGAATATGAATGCATGTTATTGATTTAAATATATATACCGCGTAACGTTGCGGATGGTGAATACTTTTTCTTGACATCCATGCTGCGCTGCGGTAAAGCTGCGCTTCTGCGGCGAGGGGTGTCTTTCGCCACCGCTTTTCACGGATTTGAAAATAAAGAAACTTAAAGGTAGGCAAGTCATGTCCAATCGTTGCAATCTCACCAGCAAAGGGGCGATGTCGGGGAACACCGTGTCGCACTCGAACCGCAAGGCGAAGCGCCGTTTTATGCCGAACATGCAGCAAGTCACCCTGCATTCGGACGCGCTCGGGCAAAATATCCGCATGCGTATTACCGCATCGACCCTGCGCACGATCGACCATAACGGCGGTCTTGATAATTACTTGATGACGACCCACAGCAAAGCGCTCTCGGAAGATGCGCGCATGCTCAAGCGCCGCATCATGAAAGCGCGCGAAGCGGCTCAAAAAGCTGCGTAAGTTAAAATGATATCATCGCTTGTCATCCCTGCGAAGGCAGGGATCCCTTAGGAGATTCCCGCTTTCGCGGGGATGACAAAAACAAATAGCAAAAAAGACGCCCAATGCGGCGTCTTTTTTATGCCGCGCGGCGACGGTTGGGTGACGCTTCTTTTGTAAAGAGCTGGGTAATTTCCGCAAGCATCGTATCGCCAAGCTGCTCAACATCATGCAGCGTGACTGCGCGCTTATAATAGCGCGTCACATCATGGCCGATGCCGATGGCAAGTAGCTCTACCGCTGGATCACGCTCAACCAGCCCGATCACCCGGTGCAGATGCGCATCAAGATAGCCACCTGAATTAGCACTTAACGTCGAATCATCCACCGGCGCGCCATCCGAAATCACCATGAGAATTTTGCGGTGCTCCTTGCGTTGCCGTAGGCGGCTGTAAGCCCAGAGCATGGCTTCACCGTCGATGTTCTCTTTCAAAATGCCGTCTTTTAACATCAGGCCGAGATTACGCCGTGCACGGTTTAAGCGTTGGTCGGCGGATTTGTAAATAATGTGCCGTATATCATTCAGTCGGCCGGGGTCAGGCGTGCGGCCCGCCTCAAGCCAGGCTTTGCGGCTGAAGCCGCCTTTCCAATCGCGTGTGGTAAAGCCGAGGATCTCGACTTTCACGCCACAACGTTCAAGCGTGCGCGCAAGAATATCGGCCGAGAGTGCGGCAATCGTAATCGGCCGCCCGCGCATGGAGCCCGAATTATCGATGAGCAAGGTTACAACCGTGTCCTTGAAATCAGTATCGCGTTCGAGCTTATAAATCGTGGTGGTTTCCGGTCGCACCACAATACGCGAAAGCCGTGCATTATCAATCAATCCGTCCTCAAGCTCGTAGTCCCAACGACGCGTTTGTTGAGCAAGCAAGAGGCGCTGAAGCCGTGTGGCAAGGCGGCTGGTAACGGTGTGATACGCGCGTACTTTCTGCATGAGCTGCTCGAAAAGGCGATTCAGTTCATCCGCTGGAGCGAGCGCATCGGCCTCGATGGTTTCATCATACGCGGCGGTGAAAATACGGTACGCCGCGCCGCCCATATCGCTGCCAAATTCCGGACGGTTGCTGCGCGCGGGGGATTTATCGTTCACCTCATCGTCCGGCGCTACCTCATGCAGGCCGCTTGGCGCTTGGGTTTCTTTTCCTTCCTCGCTGAGTTCCTCGCCTTCGCCTTGGCGGGAAATCGGCTGTAGGGGCGAGGTGTCATCCTCCTCCGTCACGTCACTTTCTCGCTCACCTTTAGCTTCGGCATCATTCTCATCGGCACTGCTTGCGGCGTTCGAAGGCGGTACGGTGTGAGTGATTTCAAGTGCAAACAGAATTTGTTGCACCAGGCGCTGAAACGCGGCTTGATTTTCGACGACGCCTTTTAGCGCATCAATCGAATCAAGCGCCGTGTGTTTTATCAAGGGTTGCCATTTCGCCAGCTGCTTTCTCATGACAGGTGGTGGCGCTTCCCCTGTCAGTCGTTCACGCACGATCAGCGGCAGAACGGTACGGAATGGTGGTGTATCGGCGATGGTCTCTTCCACTGCTGCGCTTGTGGTAATTGCTTTATTACGCTCGGCAAAATTATGTTTCATGCCGGGGTAAGTGCGCCCGCCTAGCGTTTCAAGGCGTATTTCTTCCAGCGTATCGAACAGCGCCTGCGCATCTATTTCCTGCGGCCGTGCGTGCTGATGCAGTGTAGTATCGTGGTATTTCAACGCGAGGGCCGCCAAATCCACCTGACCGCGTAAGTGATGTTGGGGATGTGCCCGCTCGTCTTTCAGTTTGAACAGCACAATGGTTTCGCCCACGCGCAGCGGTTCATCCGCCATGCGGTTTAGCCCAAGGGTAATTTCAAGTGCGGGTTTGCCTGAAATAGCCTGCGCCACTTCGACCTGGCGCTGCAGGAATTCTGCTTCCAGTTCGGCAAGGGTTGGCTCGCGGTATTTCACCTTGGAATCCTCAGGCAACGGCACTCGTTGCCAGTTCGACATCAAAGCAGCGCTGGTAATATTCGGCGATGGTCGCGCGCTCCATTTCATCGCATTTATTGAGGAAGGAAAGGCGGAAGGCCTCATCCGTATCATTAAAAATCTGAGTATTTTCTGCCCAGCTCAGCACCGTGCGCGGTGACATGACAGTGGAAATATCCCCGTTCATGAAGCCGGCGCGGGTGAGATTCGCCATGGCCACCATGCTCGCCACCAGCTTTTTCCCCTTGGCATTAGCAAGTGACGGCAGCTTGGCGAGGATGATGGTTTCTTCTACCGCCTGCGGCAAATAATTGAGTGTCGCAACAATATTCCAGCGGTCCATTTGCCCTTGGTTAATCGGCTGCGTGCCATGGTAAAGCCCGGTCGCGTCACCGAGACCAATGGTGTTGGTGGTGGCAAAAATACGAAAATACGGATGCGGTGTGATAACGCTGTTCTGATCAAGAAGTGTCAATCTACCTTGTGATTCCAAGATCCGCTGGATTACAAACATCACATCCGGGCGGCCGGCGTCATATTCGTCAAACACGAGGGCGACCGGACGACGCAGCGACCAGGGAATGATGCCTTCCTGAAAGGCGGTGACCTGTTTGCCATCCTTAATGACAATTGCATCGCGGCCGATAAGATCCGTACGGCTGATGTGCGAATCCATGTTGATGCGGATCATTGGCCAATTCAGCCGCGCGGCGATCTGCTCCAGATGTGTTGATTTCCCCGTGCCGTGATAGCCTTGAATCAGTACTCTGCGGTTATACACAAATCCGGCAAGAATGGCCAAAGTCGTCGCGCGGTCGAACTGGTACGTTTCATCTATCGCCGGGGTGAGGGGATGAGGTTTGGCAAAACCCATCAGCTTTAAGTCGGAAGCAAAACCGAAGAGTTTTTCGGTAGTGAATTTTTTGCTGGGAGCGTCCTCAAACGCTGCGCTGGTATCGTGCTCGGAATGTGCCATCTGTTCACTATAATTCAGGCGGCGGAGGAATCAATGTTTCTTCTTGGTTTTGTCTGGCCGTTTGGGTGCTGTGTCTTCCAACTCCTCACGCGGGCGGTCATCAAAGCGGCAGGCGGTGTCGCGCAAGGGGTTATAAAGTGTCTGTTCTTCGATTTCCCAATATTCAGGCCGCGCGGAGATTTCGAGCAGGAGTTTTTCCGTTTCCGCATTCAGCGTATGAATGCTCACCGTATCGCGCTCTAATGTTACGGGCGCATGGGCGTATTCCACCTCAAAGGCGGTGCGCATGGTAGGGTTCAGACGCCAGCGCTGGAAAATACCGTGTATAATGGTAAAGCGGTACAGTCTGCCGCCGGCATCACGCGCATCTTTCTTCAGCAGCAAATAATAATTGCCGTTGAGCGTGATGGGCCGCGCGAGCGTATCCATATCCTTTTTCTCTGGATCGCGGCGGAATTCCGTAGCGTAGAGTGATTCCGAAAGCGTGCTGATGCACGGATCCGGTGTGGCTTCATTCCAGCGCTTGCCAAAATCATCCACAAGAATACAGCCGGTGAGGAGGAATAGAGCAAGAAGGTTCCAGGTTACAGGTTTTAGGTTTGCGTGGCACGTCATCGCCCGAATCGCTTTCGCGATTCTAGGGCGAACCAGATTGGATTCCCCTAGAATTGCCTGCGGCAATTCGGGGAATGACGATTTTCTTAAACCCTGAACCCTGAACCCTGAACCCTGAACCCTCATTTGCCCTCCACATAATGCGCCATCAAATGATGATAGGCGTGCGTAATTTTTTTAAAGGTTTCCTCGGCGCGCTTGTTACCACGGTTAGTGTCCGGGTGATATTTTTTTGCCAGTTCGCGATATTGCGATTTAATGCGTTTTTTATCTGCCGGATGCTCAAGGTCAAGCACCGCGAGCGCATCTTTATCGCGTGCACCGACCGGTTTGTGATGGGTGCGTGCGCGGCGCGGCGTTTCACCAAACATGCGTGCCAGCGCGTCCTCAATCGCATGCTCGCTCACCTCGCCTACTTGATCGACCCGCCAGGTGGGGCGGTGGCCGGTGACGGCATCTTTCTGGAACTCGTAGATTTCCTCCTCCGTCATGCCTTCAAAATAGTTCCATTGCTTGTTGAATTCGCGGATATGCGCTTCGCAAAACCACTGATAGCTGCGGAGGTTCTTCTTGCTGACCGGTGCTTTGAACACACCTTCTTCGTTGCAACCGCTCCAGGCGCAACGCTCACCAAGCGGTGCGATACGTTCGGAGGTTTTCTTGCGGGCCATGCGGTGTTTTACTTGTAGGAATGGATCATGATCTATTAGCTTATCGTATCGTCACTGCAAAGCAAAGGGTGTATGGGTTCGGTTGCCGATGATATTCACGCTGCGCTGGCTGCGCGGTTCTCGCCACAGCACTTACGCGTGACCGATGATTCGGCCAAGCATCACGGCCATGCCGGCGCGCGCCCGGGTGGGCAAACGCATTTTTCGGTAGTGATTGTCAGCACTGCCTTCGAAGGCACATCGCGCGTTGACCGCCACCGTATGATATATGAAGCGCTGACTGCGCAATTCGCTAGCGGCTTACATGCACTTGCAATTACGGCGCAGACACCGGGTGAAATAGCCAAATAACATCGCATTACGCCGCTTGCGACGCGCCGGATTTCTTAGATTCAAGCGCCAGCAATTTTTCCTTCACTTCAAGCCCCCCAAGGCTGAAGCCGCCGAGCGTACCGTCCTTCGCGATCACGCGGTGGCAAGGAATGGCAAGCGGCACAGGGTTTGCGCCGCAGGCGGAGGCAACCGCGCGCACTGCGCGTGGAAAGCCAATCCGCTCGGCGAGTTCGGTATAGGAAATAGTTTCGCCGAAGGGAATTTTTGCAATGGCGAACCACACCATGCGCTGCAACGCCGTGCCGCCTGCAAGATCGACCGGAATTTTAAGCGGTGTGCCTTGCGTGAGGTAGACATCGACCGCCTGGGCGGTGGATGCCAAGAAACCCGGCATCAGGCTCGGGGTGGATTTTGAAAATTCTTTGGCCAGGCGCGCTTCGGCATTGTCGTTCGCATCGAGGAGGCTAACGAGGCGCAAACCACGCGGGCTAGCGACCATGAGCAGCGGTCCGATGGCCGATTCGTGGATCGTGTAGAACAACGATTCGTTTTGCATGCAACCTCCCGAGAGTGTTTTGTTTTTTATTGGTATAGCCTAAGCGCGCTTGCGTGTCTTGTCCGATTTGCGATTGAGATACGCCCATATTTCCTTCGCCAGCGCGCGTACTTCGGCGGCAGCGATAGAGTTTGGCTCTGCCTCTGTTACACCAAGCCCATGCAGCAGCGACCCGGCGTAAATCACCCGGTTGCCGAAACGGTTGGCCGTTAACCCCACCATCTCACCGGAGATTGCCTCGGTTAATCGCGCTTGCGGGTGCACGCGGTTGAGCACCATTTTGACCGGCACATTTTCCTGTTTGCATAAGGTGATGGTAGCGTGAGTGGCCCATACATCCATCGGCGAAGGTTGCAAGGGAACCACAACAAGATCCGCCGAGCGGATGGCGGTGCGTGCCTCGGTATCCGTATGCGGCGGCGAATCGATGACGAGAATGTCGTGCGTATGTTTTAACCGATCGATATCATTGCGCACGCGCCAGCCGGAAACGGCGGTAAGCGTAAGATTTTCGTTATTGAGTTGAAGCTCCTCGCGGATGGCGTACCATTGCGAGAGCGAGCCTTGCGGGTCAATATCAAGGAGTGCCACGTGCTGCCCGGATTGCGCCCAGGCAATGGCGAGATGCGCAGCCATGGTGGTTTTACCCGCGCCGCCTTTTTGCTGTGCAATGGTGATAATTTTTGCTACCAAAATACGCTCCAAACTAGGGAAATCACTCTAACTTACTGCCACGCAGTGTCAATCAAGCCAGACCAAATGCCAGCATCCATCGCAGCGCTTGTGGATAAAGCCGTAACGCTCTGGCGCGCGGGCGAACTCGTCGCGTTTCCTACCGAAACGGTGTACGGCTTAGGCGCAGATGCAACGAATGCGACCGCTGTGGCCAGTATTTATACCTGCAAGCAGCGGCCACGGTTTAATCCACTCATCGTGCATGTGGCCGATCGTGCGATGGCGATGCGCTATGGTGCATGGAATGATCAGGCAGAAAAACTTGCGCAAGCCTTCTGGCCAGGCGCACTCACGCTGGTACTCAAACGCACACCGGATTGCCCGATTGCCGATCTCGTCTTTGCCGGTGGTGACACGATTGCACTGCGCATGCCACACCACGCCATGGCGCAGCAGCTGTTGCAGGCGTTTGATGGCGGCATTGCTGCACCTTCGGCGAATCGCTCAGGGCGCATCAGCCCAACGACTGCAGCGCATGTTGTTGCCGAATTGGGCGATGCGGTTCCGTTGATTATCGATGGGGGGGCATGCGAGGTTGGGCTTGAATCCACCGTGGTGGATGTGAGCGGCGACAGTCCAGCGCTGCTGCGGCCTGGAAGCATTACCCGCGCGATGATTGAGATGATTCTTCCACTCACTTCCCACCACCCACTACCCACCACTCACTTAATGTCCCCTGGGCAGTTGGAAAAACATTATGCGCCCAATCTTCCGTTGCGATTGAATGCAACCTCCGTTGCGTCCCATGAAGCGCTGCTTGCCTTTGGCGCAGCGCCGTTGATTGGCGCGGCGCGCACGATTAATCTTTCCGCTTCCGGCGATCTTGTGGAGGCGGCGGCGAATTTGTTCGCATCATTACGTGCACTGGATCATCCGCGCTATACTGCGATTGCCGTGATGCCCATTCCCCACGAAGGACTCGGCGAAGCGATTAATGATCGCCTGCGCCGTGCCGCTGCGAGGTAACGGTGGGAAAAAAGAAACGGAAATCGGTAAAATCGCGTAACCCCGTTGCCAAAGCGGTGCGGCGATTGCGCCCCAAAAAGGTTCCGAGTAAAAAAGCTTACGATCGCAAAAGCCTGCCATCGCCTGAGGAGGGTGTATGATCCAGAAACCCGAAATCGCCGTGCTGTTTCCTTGCTACAATGAGGAGGCGGCGATTGCGCGCGTGATCCAGGATTTTCGTACCATCCTGCCGGAAGCCAGTATCTATGTGTTTGATAATAATTCAAAGGATCGCTCTGCCGAAATTGCGCGCGCGAACGGTGCGCAGGTCATTTCTGTGCCGCTGCAAGGCAAGGGCAACGTGGTGCGTCGCATGTTCGCCGATGTGGATGCGGATATTTATCTTATGGCCGACGCCGATTGCACGTACGATCACACCCGCGCGCGCGATCTCATCGCCCCCATTATGAACGGCGAGGCGGATATTGTGATCGGCACGCGTCAGGGTGAGAATGGCTCCTACCCGCCAGGTCATCGCTTCGGCAATGCGTTGTTTAACCTCATCGTCGGCAAGCTGTTTGGCCGTGGGCTCGTGGATATTTTCTCAGGCTACCGTGCGTTTTCGCGCCGTTTCGCCAAGTCGTTTCCAGCGCATAGCGAAGGGTTTGAAATCGAAACCGAGATGAGCATTTTCATTCTCGAGCAGCGGATTCCCATGCGCGAGATTCCCACGAAATATGGCACACGTCCGGCCGGTTCGGCGAGCAAACTCCGCACCTATCGCGATGGGTTCCGAATTCTTGTCACCATCCTGCGCCTGTTTAAGGAGGCGCGGCCACTGGCGTTTTTCTCCATCGTGGCGAGTATCATCGCGCTTTCAAGCCTCTATTTCGGCGTACCTATTATCACCGAATGGCAGCATACCGGCCTTGTGCCGCGCCAGCCCACGGCGATTCTGGCGATGGGGCTGGGGCTGCTTGCCTGCGTGGTGTTTTTATGTGGCCTGATGCTGGATTCCGTCGCCCGCACCTACCGCGAAACCCGCCATTTGCGCTATTTGAACGTGCGGGAACGCCAGTAATTTCACTGGGTTGTAAAAACCTTGCCTTGAATAATCCTTTGTGGCAATAAGGCCGCCTTAATTACCGATGTTCCGCGATAGCTCAGCGGTAGAGCAACCGGCTGTTAACCGGTAGGTCGCAGGTTCGAATCCTGCTCGCGGAGCCATTCAATGAAACATCATCCGATGATCCATTCCAAACTCTATCGCTTCATCGAGCTTGTCGTGCTGATGATCGGCATTCCGCTCGCACTGTATTTTTATGTGCCGAAGGGAGCGCTCTTTGCCATTTTATGGCTGACGGCACTGTATGCGAATGTGATCTATCGCAGTGAAGTTCCCAAAGAACAACGTTGGGGTTGGAACCGCAGCGCCGTGACGTGGCAGGCAATGAAGCCGACACTTCTTCGCTTTGCCATCAGCGCGTTGGTGCTGACCATTGCCACCTGGGTATTCCGGCCGGATTTATTATTCAGCTTCGTGCGCGAGCGGCCGCAGCTATGGATGCTGGTGATGGTGTTTTACCCCATTCTTTCCGCCGCACCGCAGGAAATTATTTTCCGCGAATTTTTCTTTGCGCGCTACGCAACTTATTTTACCTCCACCCAGCGCATGGTACTTGCAAGCGGCATCGCGTTTGCGTTCGCGCATATTTTCTTTCACAACTGGGTAGCACCGTTGCTGTGCCTCATCGGCGGAGTGATGTTTGCACAAACCTATGCGCGCCATCGCTCGCTGCTCGTGGTGACCATTGAGCATGCGCTCTATGGCTGTTTCATTTTTACCCTAGGCCTGGGTCGATTCTTCTATCACGGCGCGATTCATTGATTTTCTTGGCGAAACTCCGCGCGTAGTTTGTTATACTGAGCGGTATGGATTTTACGCCCATTCCATCGCTAGGCCATTGGTACGGTGTCTGTGAACGTCACGCGGAAGGCATGTTTGCTGAGCCGCTCAATGTGCTGTCGTCGCTCATTTTCATGTATGTGTCGGTAAAGATTTACCGCTACTACCACCGCCATGAGGATCTCGAACGCCGCTGGATCTGGGATATTCATGCACTCACATTTCTCACCTTCATTATCGGCTTTAATTCGGTGATGTTTCACGCCTTTCCCACGCCAACGACCGAGCTGCTGGATACGTTGTCGATCGTCATGTTCATCGGCATTTACTTCTGGAGCGTGCTGTTTCGCATTGGTCGCTGTACGCCGTTCCAGGCGGGGGTTTGCTTTGTGGCCTTCGTTGGGTTCTCGCATATTCTGGTGGCACAATTCCCCAATGCTCTTAACGATTCGATCGGTTATCTCTCATCGATGATTGCGCTCATCATGATTGCGGTCTATCTGCATTTGAAGGCGCGGCCTTCCTCGCAGCATTTTATGCTGGCGGCGATCGTCGGCGTATGTTCATTGTTCTGCCGTGCGATCGATCGGGCGATCTGCCCCACACTCGACATCGGTTCGCATTTTATGTGGCATACGCTCAACGCCACGCTGCTTTATATCCTGCTCAAGCAAATCGTGCGCAACGTCAACCGTGAGGCGCGGTTAAAGCGTATGGCGGGCGATTCGAGTGCAATATGAATGTGGTCATCCTGAACGAAGTGAAGGATCTCGGCGTGATTCTTCGCTGCGCTCAGAATGACAAGAGTTGATCCATGCAAGAAACCACACTCACCTATCTTGATGCATATTGTGAGCGGGCAGGGGATGCGGGCCTCTTTGCCGAACCGCTCAATGCCGTGACCAACCTCTTTTTTATTCTTGCTGCGTTCTATTGCATCAAGGCGCTGCCGCCTTTAAAGCGCGCGCCTTTGCGCGAAGTAGGAGATTTGTGGTTGCTCGCGCTAACCCTTGCGGCGATCGGCGTAGGCAGTGGCCTGTGGCACACGTATGCGACACATGCCACTGTGCTTGCGGATGTGATCCCGATTACGCTGTTTATTAATGTGTACCTTCTTTCGGCCATGCGTCGGATACTGGGCCTTTCCTGGCTTAGAACGGGATTTTGCTTTGCCGCTTACTGGATACTTACGTTATGGGCGCAAAATGCGCTGGATCCCGATACGCTCAACGGTACGGTGATGTATGGGCCAACCTACATTACGCTTATTTTGCTAAGCATTGCAGTGAAGATCAAAGACAACACCCTCGGCGAAGAATTCTTCTTCGCCCTTGGTGTATTTACCTTATCGCTTATTTTCCGCACGGTTGATACCTGGCTGTGCCCCATACTTCCCATTGGCACACATTTCCTGTGGCATACGCTGAATGCTTTTGTGCTCTACCGGTTGCTCCGCGCGCTTGCTGCGCAGCCAGTATCCACGCGGCGTTAATGGTCGGATAGTTCTTGCATCGCAGCAAAAGCTTGCTATCACCGTTGTTCCCAATTTTGGCACAACCATCCGCTTGTATCGCTTGGCAGAATGCGCTGCGATACGATTTAACACTCGTATCGCTTGGCAGAATGCGCTGCGATACGAATCAACGAGGAGATACAAAATGGCTACCACCGCAAATCTTGGTTACCCACGCATCGGCAAAGACCGCGAGTTAAAAAAGGCGCTTGAGGCCTATTGGCGCGGCGAATTCTCGGTCGAGAAACTCGAATCCGTCGCGCGCGGTATCCGCACGGCGAACTGGAAACGCCAGGCCGAAGCAGGCATTACGCATATCCCAAGCGGTGATTTCTCCTACTACGACCAGGTGCTTGACCACACGCTTATGTTCGGCGCTATCCCTAAGCGCTATGAATCGCTAAAATCGAAGGACAAACTCAGTCTCTACTTCGCGATGGCGCGCGGCTGTCAGAAGGACGGGGTGGATGTCGTCGCCATGGAAATGACCAAATGGTTCGACACCAACTACCACTATATCGTTCCCGAATTCGCTGCCGACACCAATTTTACTCTCACCTCCTCCCACACGTTGGATGCATTTAACGAAGCCAAAGGCCTCGGTATTCACACCCGTCCGGTCGTCATTGGTCCTATCAGCTACCTCTTGCTCGGCAAAATGCGCGGCGGACAAGGCGATGTGCTTGCGCTGTTGCCGAAATTGCTGCCTGTCTATCAGCAGCTTTTTTCCGAACTCAAAAAAGCGGGTGCTGATTGGGTGCAGGTGGATGAACCGTTCCTGGCGCTTGATCTCACCACGTCACAGCGCGATGCGTACCGCACGGTATATGAGGCGCTTGCAAAAAGTGGGTTGAAGCTCATGCTCACCACCTATTTCTCGGGGTTACGCGATAATGCACCGCTCGCATTCTCGCTGCCGGTGCAAGGCGTGCATATCGACCTCGTGCGCGAGTCGGCACAGCTTGACGCCGCGCTGAAACTTTTAAAGCCCACCCAGCAGCTTTCCTTAGGCGTGGTGGACGGCCGCAACATCTGGAAAACCGATTTCGAACGCGCGCTGCGCCTTTTAAACCAGGCCGTGACTATTGCCACGATCGATCGGGTGATTGTCGCGCCTTCCTGTTCCATGCTGCACACGCCGGTGGACCTTGAGGGTGAAACCGCGCTCGATGCCGAGATCAAAGACTGGCTCGCTTTTGCAAGTCAGAAGCTCAACGAAATCGCGGTGCTCGGTCGTGCGCTGAATGAAGGTCCGGCAGCCAAGGGCGTGAAAGAGGCGCTTGCGGATAATAAACGCGCACTTAAGCTGCGTAATGAATCGCCGCGTATTCACGATACCAAAGTGAAAGAGCGGTTGAACGCGGTGGGCGAGGCGATGCTTAAGCGTAAGCATGTCTATTCCAAACGCATCAGCGCGCAGGAATCACTCCTCAAGCTTCCTACACTGCCGACCACCACCATCGGCTCGTTCCCGCAAACCGCCGAAGTGCGTGAGGCGCGGGCGAAGTTTAAAAAAGGTGAGCTGACGCAAGCGCAGTACGAGAAATTCCTCGAACAGAAAACCGCCGAATGCATCAAATTCCAAAACGACATCGGTATCGACGTGCCCGTGCACGGCGAGTTCGAGCGCAACGACATGGTGGAGTATTTCGGCGAGCAG
>FRDC01000569.1_pt3 | contig 81006 bp, 78 predicted proteins | sample 1106171 | NCBI WGS metagenome assembly FRDC01 (sample SAMEA3930566, study PRJEB13176) | freshwater metagenome | biome: Drinking water system; feature: drinking water; material: water | place: Singapore | collected 2014-12-20 | reverse complement strand
AACTCAATGAGGTTTTGTGGGGAGACCTCAGGGTTTGACTCCGCTTTCTTCTTTCGCTACATTAACTTCTCGTAACAAAGTGTTTATTTTTAAAAACTTTCCAATAGGAGCGTTTCAATGAAAAAAACCATCGTTAGTGCGTTGATGATGTTGGGCTTGATCGGCGGTACCTCGGCACATGCCGCTGTGACGTTGTATACCTCGCAAGCGGATTATTTGGCGGCGGTCGGGGCAACCTCTACTTATATCGACTTCGCCGGATCTCCGGCAGTCACTGTCGGCGGCGGCAGCTTTAGCCCGGCGATCACCTTCGGTACCTGCGATCTCGGGCTGGCAAGCTGTAGCTCCAGCGTGTTTCATAACAGCGACGGCATCACCGATACCGGCGGCGTCGCCGCGCCGAATTTTGTCGCGGCAGTCGGCGGCTACTTTTCCAATCCGGTGCACGCCTTCGGTTTTAACTACATCAGCGGCGGTATGGGCGCCATCGAATTGAACGGCTCGACGATCGTCCCGGTTGGCAGCTCAGCTTCGGGATTTGTCGGTATTGTATCGACGGACCCGATCGACGGTTTTGTCGGACTCAATTACATTTTTCCATCCACCGGTGGACGTGACCGCTATTTCATCGACGATTTCTACATTAATGCAGTACCGGAGCCTGGCGAATGGGCGATGCTGCTCGCCGGTCTGACCTTGCTTGGATTCCGCATGGCCAGAATCCGCGGATAAGTTTTAGTCTTTGAATCGGGTGGAACCAAAGGCTGTTTCGATGGTTTCTGGTTTCACCCCGATGCGGAGAATGCGCCAATACGGCAGGGTTGTCCGGTATGATTAGAAAGCAGCATTTTGTTCAGATAGTGAAGATTCCTACCTGATTGAATCACCAACGAGGATTTTGCGATGACCTATTCCATTGTTCGAACATTACTACTCAGCCTGATATTTCTTTTAGCGGGATTCAACGCGGCTGCGCAAACTACTGCCGCATCTGCGCCCACTCGCACGACGCTGGCCGAAGTGCTAGCCAAAATTCCCGGGCCGGAAGGCGAGCGGTATGCAACCGGCATGGAACGTGGTTCCTTGCGCTTGCTGGTTTATGCCCCAAGAGGCAACGACCCGCAAACGCCGCATGGACAAGACGAAGTGTATATCGTGGTTAAAGGAACGGGCACCTTTTTCGACGGAAAACAACGCATACCGTTTGAACCGAACGATGTGCTGTTCGTACCCGCCGGTGCGCAACACCGCTTCGAGAATTTCAGCGACGATTTTGTGGCGTGGGTGGTTTTCTACGGACCGCAAGGCGGCGAGAAACAGTAAAGGAAACGCTGAGTAACTCGCCTATCCTATTGATACATCCCGTTTCTTGCGCTCCATCCGCCGCGCATCTCATCTTGTTCGGCGAATTAATCTGCGTTTCGTTAACATTTTATGGGGCGGCGCTGCTCGTCGGCTTCTAGCTCCATTTTCATTCGATTCAGCCGGTTAAGAAAAGCAAGTTGGATGTTATTGTTGCACGAATTGATGTGACCGATTTGCATGAGAGGTAATAACGATGAATCCAAAAAAAATGATCGAAGAAATTACCGCACTTCCAATAGAAGAACGCGTGATGATCGTCGATTCCCTGCTTCGCAGCCTCAATCAACCTGAATCCGAAATTGATAAAAAATGGATTGCAACCGCCCGCCAGCGCTTGATGGAAATGCGCACCGGGCCGGTTGGTACAGCGATGCCGGATAATGAAGTCTTTGACAGGGTATGGCAGCGTTTTCAAAAATGAGCTACTGGTTTCACCCCGATGCGGAAAGTGAATTTAACCAAGCGATCGACTATTACGAGGAGATTGAAACCGGACTTGGTTATGATTTTGCCATCGAGGTATATACAACGATTCAACGCTCGCTTATTTATCCGAACGCATAGCCTGTTTTGGAAGGCGATATCCGGCGTTGTCTGGTCAGGCGTTTCCCGTACGGTGTTTTGTATTCGATTGAACCCAATGGATTGTTCATTCTGGCCATTATGAACCTGCATCGCGATCCGGATTATTGGAAACATCGCAGATAATTGCCTGTTCACTCCACTGTTCCGGTGCAATGCCCTGCGGTTATTGCACCTTACTATTGTTGGTTTTTGTAGGGTGGATCAGCGAAGCGTCATCCACCATAATGCGGTTACATATAGCGCCGCGAAGCGGTGCTCGATTTTTTTCGATGCAAGTCGCCTGGCTTAATGAGAAACGGTTGCAATACGTGTCGCCGCAATCCCCACGAATCGGCATAGCGCACATGATTGATCCAGCCTTGCACGCTGGCGTCGAATTCCGCAAAAGATATTTCGTCGCCGCAATAAGCTTGGTAACGTTGCCGCAAACGGCGCGTTGCGTGCGTAACTTTGCGCGACTTCACTTTGCGAAATCCGGGATAAACCACAAAACCCAGCCACGGCACACCGCTACCGGTTGGCAATACTTGCGCTTTGCTGTGATGCATGGTCAATCGCAGTACAGCCAAGCGGGAAACGATGGCAGTTTTCCAATGCCACAGTTGCTGTTTATCGTTCGAGAATAAGGCAAAGTCGTCGACATAGCGTAGATAAGCCCGGCAGCCTAATTCCCGTTTGACGAATAAATCAAAGCTGTGCAAGTAACAATTCGACCAGAATTGCGAAGTGAGATTGCCGATCGGCAATCCGCGAGGACGGCAAACGGCCAGCAAATCGTCTCCCGGAAACCAAACCATGTCGTATTCATCCGCTAATACATCGCAACCGCCCGCTACTGTTTTCTTGATCAACGTCATGATATCCGGTTCCCAAACCAGCTTATGCAGGCTTTCCAGCAGAATCGCGTGGTCGATCGACGCGAAATGCTGACGGATATCGCAGCGCAACACGTATCGATACCGGCGGCAAAAGGCTTGCAAGCGATCGATGGCGCGATGTGTGCCTTTGCCGGTGCGATTGGCATAACTATCCGGGATGAATACGCGCTCGAAACGCGGCTCAATGATGCCGCACAGCGCATGATGCACGACACGGTCGCGGAATCCGGCGGCGCTGATTTTGCGCCGTTTCGGTTCATGAATGAAAAAGTGCGTATAAGGACCCGGCGCATAGTCGCCGCGCAATAATTCCTGCTGCAATTGCAGCAAGCGATCCATCAGTTGAAACTCAAACGCGGCAACATCGATTTTCCGCCGTTTGCTCTGAGCGGCACGCTGGAATGCGTGCAATAAATGCGGCAAGCTGCAAAGCTTGCGAAACGCTTCACTCTGCCCGGAGGTTTGAGATGACACAGGATCTGGTTCTGCTGACACGATTATTCGATTTACTGACTTGGTTGCTGCCCAAAATAGAGCAATTCCCCAAACTATACCGCACCACCGTGACGCAACGCCTTATGAATGCCGCATTGGATTGCCAGGAATCGATCTTTACCGCACAAAGCGCTCGTGACGCCCGGCGTCGTGAAGCCTTGCAAGATGCAGACGCATCGCTCAATCGCCTGCGCTTGTACTTGCGGCTTGCGCATCATTGGCGTTGGCTGAGCGACGGGCAATACGCGCATGTCAGCGCTCAGGTAGCGGAAATCGGCAAACTGCTGGGCGGTTGGATCAAGCAATCCAGCCGGTAAATGGTTAACGGGTGGGCGCCGCGGGCGTTAACCAGGCGGCGCCCGGTTTCAATAGGCGCCCGACACGATAAGACCGTGTGCGGACAGGACTCACCTGCGCCATCTATCCGCTTGGGCCTCGGCCAGCAAGCCGTAACCGGCTGGCATTTCCGGCTGCAAAGCGGATGTTGATGTGGGACGAACATAACACCCGGAAACCGATATTGTTGTTGCGATTGTCCGGATGATTGTTGTTGCGCGCCGCCGAGCGCGCGTTGTCCGGATTATTGTTCCAGGAACCGCCGCGCACCACGCGGGCCTCGTCTCAGGGAACCCTGCAGAACATTGTCCTGCGCCGCCAGTATGCCAAATCCGGCAACCAAAAACAAAGCAAAATTTACGCGCGGCGCCGCTTCGCGGCGCACAGTGAACAGCAGCCCAGCGCATCAGCGTTCAGCGCGCCAGCGAACCGCTATTCGATGGGGGACGAACATAACACCCGGAAACCGATAACGCCGTCGCGATTGCCCGGACGATTGAAGCTGCGCGCCGCCGAGCGCGCGCAGTCCGGAAAAGAGTACCAGGAACCGCCGCGCACCACGCGGAATTGCGAGTCAGCATTATCATCGTTGCAGTGTTGTTCGCTGCCATCAAACCGCTCGCGCCAATTAGAACAGGTCCACTCCCAAACATTGCCGGACATATCGTGCAAGCCGTATTGGTTGGCGGGAAAACTGCCTGCTGGCGCCGCTTCCTGGTTATCCCAGGAACTGCCGCAACCGTTGCAATTGGCATTGTTGCTGCCGGATTCGTCACCCCAATGGTAAGCGCTCGCGGTTCCGGCGCGCGCCGCAAATTCCCATTCCGCTTCGGTCGGCAGACGGCATTGTTGGTCTGTTTGTTCACTCAACCATGTGGTGTAGGCTCTCGCTTCATGCCAGTTGACGTTGACCACCGGCCGGTCGCCACGCCCGCCTTTGGCGGTATTGGGAAATCCAACCTTATAGCCCGAACGATGTTGCTGCCAAACGTAATAATCGTATTGCTCGTAGGTGATTTCGGTTGTGCTCAGGTAAAAAGGCTGTGCCATTTGAATTGTTTTGCCAGGTACTCCAAAGTGCTTCTCATATTCGCCAAGATTTGCGATGAATGCCGCATCTTGCTCGCCCATATTGAAGGAACCGGAAGGAATGGCGGTTAAAGCCGGCAGTATGGGGTCTCCAAAACGGAAGCGCTGCAACGCCCAGATCATATCCGGGGATAGATCATGCTGTTGCACCCAGACAATGGATTCCACACCATACAGCACAAGCATCGCCATTATGGATGCCAATCCAAGCTGCATTCGCCGGCTCCACGCCAGAAAACGCCCTTCGATCGAATGCCCGGGAGTGCGCAATTGGCGAAATTTGTTGAGCCCGAACCAGCGCAAGTTCCAGATGCGTCCCAAACCTTTGCTTCGCTGCCATTGCTGGCTTTCATGCGCTAATAATTGCCGGTATTGGTCGCGATCGCGGTTGTCGTCGATGTAATCGAATAGCGCCGGCCAATAACCGATTAATTTTCCCGTTGTGATGTCTTTGCCGCGTGCGCGGATCAGTGTTTCGTGGATCAGGTCGGCATAGTGCCGGTCTTGCTCTTGATTGATCGTGATCAAGCGGAGCACGTCGTGATGTCCGGTATGCATGACAGAATGATCGTGTTGCCCGGAGAGCATTTCGACCACTTTGCGCCCGGTCTTGTCGTCGCCATTGCCTGCGACAAAGACCGCTTCGTCCAAGGCAATACGCTGACGGGTATGGCGGCCTTCATCGTTGATACGCGTCAGACGCAGCAGCAATTCCAGCGCGGCCAATTTGCCTTGCGGAACGGCTTGATCGATACGAGCCAGCAATGCATCGGCTTGATTGCTGAGCATACCGGCAATGCCGCCCAGTTGTTGATACAACTGACCGCTGAGCTTATGGTCTTGCCGCTGCTGCCACAGCAGCAACAATGCATTTTCCACCAGCGGCAATGCGCCGATTTCGTCTTGGGTGTCCTTCAGGATCGCGGTGGTGATTTCGCTGACATCGAGACCTGCCAGCTTGGCGGGTTGCTCAATGCAGTCTTGCAAGCCTTGCGCGGAAATCAACGGAAGGAAATAGCGCTTGCAATTTTCGTTATAGGCCGTTTGCAGTTGCGGCAGATATTCGAACCGGTCGAGAAAATCCGCGCGCACGGTGTTGATCAGAAACAAAGGACACTCCGGATCGGCCAGCGCATGGGCGAGCAATGCATCGAACTGTGTGCGCTCGGTTTCATCGGCAAAGGTGAACAATTCTTCGAATTGGTCGACGATTAAAAGATAAGCGCTGTTGGGTTGCTTAAAATCCTTGAGGGTAAACGCCAGCGCGCGTGTGTCTTCCTTGAGCCGTTTCAATCGGCCGAGCGAATCGCGCCGGGTAGGATCCTCGACCAATCCTTGTTCCAGCGTTTCCGCGAGTTTTTCCAATGGCGTTTTGCCGGGCATCATCGGCCCGAGGATGCGCCATTGCGCAAAACCGGTGCGTTCCAGCAAAAAACCTTGTTCGATCAGCGGCAGCATGCCGGCGTTGACCAGCGACGATTTGCCGGAGCCGCTGTTGCCCTCGATTTGCAGCCAGCGAAAGTATTTCTCGCCGTGGTTGCGCTGCGTTCTTTGCGGATCGATACGTTGTTGGTCACCCAAACCTTCCAAGGCTTTTAGCGTTTCCTGGCGGCGCCCGAAAAATAAGGACGCATGTTGCCTGCCAAAAGCACTTAAGCCCAGAAAAGGACAACCCTCGAACGTTATGGCGTTTCCGCTGCGGGCGGCGCGGTTTTTGATTGCTGCAATCAACTGAGGCGGCAACGATTCGGATGCATTCCAGCGAACCGATTGGAACGATGACAGAAATGCGGGGAGCGACACCGATTGCGCGTCTTGCAGCAGAACCGGAAAAATCGGTAACGAATTCGCCGCATCGGTCTTGGCATAATGCCGCCGCAGCGCCACATGGTACTCGGCGCTCACCCAGCGTTGCACACCGTCTTTACCGATCAGCAATATGAACGCCGTGCATTGCTCCAGTGCTTTCTCCAACTCGGCAATCCATTCATCACCGGGTTGGATGTTATCTTCGTCACGAAACGCGCTTAAACCGGCTTTCTCCAGTTCGGTGCGTAATTGCACGCAAGCGGCGCGGTCGGCTCGGCTGTAGCTGATGAATACCTGATCTGTTGGCATAATGGATGCTAGCGATGTCTTGGTTTTGCGATTATAAGCAAATTTCAGATTGATCGAATTGATGATTTTGGGTGTTGATGCGGGAAGCCTGGAGTGGATTCGGAAGGATGTTCCAGACTGACGCAGTAAGTTATTTTTCTTTGCAATAAATAGCAACCCCGACGCGGTCAATATGCGCGACTAAGTCAGTGTTTTCAAGCTGGTGGTATTGCGACAGATCGACGGTGTACGGCAGCATCAGGTCGTCAATTTCATTTTCGATTTGCATCAATTCATCGAACGGAATTTCGCTGCCTTTGATGGTCAGGTCGATATCGGAGCCTGCACGGTAATTTCCCTTGGCGCGCGAGCCATATAGCAGCACCGAGTCGATGGCGGCGTGTTGCGCGAATACGCTGTTGAGCTTTTCCAATGTGGCGGGAGGTAAGCCGAACGGACGTTCATCGGTCATGATCGGTATTTTCCCATTTCGTCTTTTAGCGCGACGAACAAGGGGTAATACTGATGGATGATCGCATCGGCCAATCGCTCGGCGGTGCGTTCATCGTATGTGTGCGACGAAACATTGCGGCTTTGTATCATCGCCATCCACTGTTCGCCATTCTGGATCAGTTCAACTTTGAATGCTTCCCGGGTGGCATCCCTGGAGCCTTTGATATTTTGATTGCCTTGTGCTTGCAAGAAATCTTTCAGAAGATTCCAGGCCAATTCATGCGTGAATTCGAATGCCTGGATGACACCTTGTTTTTCCAATCCGCTAAGCGGGCGTTGTTGACTGAGCTCAACGGCGCTTTGCAACTGCAGCAAGGCTTTTTGGTAGCTGGCGAAACGCTGTTGCCAGCGGATATCGAGGTTATTCATGGTCATTTACTTTTCATGCAGTATCGCGGATGTTTGCATTGTCTTGATTTTGCGATTATAAGCAAATTTCAGATCGATCGAATTGATGATTTTGGGTGTATGCGACGAGTTACTTTGCTTTGATACTTGTAGAGACTTCTGCACGGTTACTACGCGGCACGATAATTGCGTTAAAAATTCGCGAAAAATGCTCATTTACTCCGTGTAAACTCCACTTTTTCGCAAATTTTTGCCTTATTCTCGTACCGCTCATGACACCGTGCAAAGGTCTCTTGTAGTAATGTTTGGGGTATCGATAACTTAAGGATTCTTATCCATCAACTAGCGGTTCGCTGATATCATCGGTGAAAATGGTGTGCCGGTGAGAGTCACTAAGAATGAATGACATTTTTAAACAAATCATAGCCTTGGTATCTAAAGGTGAAGTGCGGATATCCGAGCACGGTTACGATGAGCTTGCCGATGATAATCTTTACGTCAGAGAGATTGTTCAAGGTTTGAGCGCAGCGATTGTCATCGAAGAATATCCGGATTATGCAAAAGGCCCGTGCGTGTTGGTGTTACAAAAAGACCGCAACGGTGAAGCCATTCATGTGGTGTGGGGGATTGCCAAAAATACGCAATCGCCCGCCGTCATGGTTACGGCTTACCGGCCCGATCCTGAGAAATGGATCGATCATTTGGTAAGGAGAACGGAATGAAAACACAGCCAAGCAGCAAACTGATTCGTGAAGGAAATTATGTGATTGAGGTTCAAGTGGATCTGCAAGTCACCCCGGAAGGCTGGTCCCCCTATTTATCGCTCGAAGAGGCTTACAAACTGGACGATGCACGCGCGGCTATCCGCCGCGGAGATCTCGTGGCGGCTGCACGGTTTGGGCGCGTTTTTACGCTGGTGCCGGTTGCGGTCTAGACTTGCAGTAATGACTTGTATGTAGCTTAAATCAGAGAGATCCGGTACGTGATATGTTAGGAAGATTCACTATGCAGAAACTGTATCTATCCCTTATCATCATTGCATTTTTGTCCGGCTGCGCAACGCTCCGGCATGACCCCGCCACCGCCTACACCCGCGCAGTTACAGACGCGGCGGTGGCGGAGGAAAGTGAGATCAGCGATCGGCTGTTTGCCATCAATTCAGAGAATCAAGCATTGAAATGGCGGGATGGTAAGGTGCTGGTGGTGACGTGGAAAAGTTGGAAGTCGTTTGGTGAAAATTTCAATGAGAAGGCTCATACCTCGCTGGAAGAAAAGTATGTTACTTGGGTGACTGCGGTGCCGCAGGTACAGGATTTTTGTCAAAGCTTTGTAAAAAATAATCCAGATGGAGACTTGAATTTACGCTTGAAACAGTATTTAGGGCTCAATGCCGAGCGGGATTACGATGTGTTTATCGAGTTGTGGGTCGATCCGGCGGATGTGTTCCGGCCTTGCGTTGATCCGGAGATTCATGACAATCGTTGTGAATTGAAATTTGCCGAGAATGAAGTGCCGCAGGTGCGGAATATTGTCAATTATCCGGCGTTTTACAAAAATCTTTATTTTGACGATTTCCGCTCCCGCCCCGGCGTGCCGTGGACGGGGCTGGGGTATACCTACGATTGGGGCAATCCGCATAGCCGAGTCGGCGCTAGCGAATATATCTTGCGCCCAGGCGCTCCTTATGAAATCAAGCGCCCCGTGACAACGGCCGAATATTGCCGCTGAGTTTCTCGGTGATAGGCAGGTTGGATGCGCCAGAACCCGTAAAATTAGAACAAATGTCCTAGTAAACTAGGAGCGTTGTTCTATTGGGTTGGCCAGTGGCGTCGATTAAGATTCTTTTCAATATCCTTATGGATATTGCATTTTTCAAAAGACTATGATGGCTGAGGATATAGAAACTGATCAGCCGTTACGAGAAGCCTACGAAAGCTTTCTTTACTTCAGACTTGAAGGAGTATCAAATGAAAAAAACGCTTTTAACAACCACATTTTGTTTATCGCTCTTGGCGTTTTCGTCTGTTACCCAAGCGGCGCCCGTTTTAATCGATTTTGACGATGTGTCCGGTTCCAGGGTTGAGATCACCAACCGCTACGCGGCATTGGGTGTGACCTTGAACGCCATTGACAATCCTTTCCCGCTTTCCGGCGCTTTCCCGGCGCCAGCGACATTGCCAACTATCCGTGGCGGCGTGTCGACCTGGACCGAAGGGTTTGCCTCCGCAGTTTCACCGCCTCAGGTTGCAGTCAGCATGCCGTATCCCGGAGTCACCGAGTATGGGGATGGCGGCATCTTGATCAGCTTTGCGTTTGACGTGAATAGCGTGTCGCTGGTTGGGGTCGATAACGGCACCAGTGGCGGTGCGGATGACGAGTCGGTAACGTTGACGGCTTATAACGCGGCGGGAAATCAAATCGGCCAGGTTTACAGCACTACCAACTTGCCAGGTTTGTATGATCAGACACCGGCTTCCATCGCGATGGACGGTATCCGCTATGTCGCGTTTAACTATACCGATTCCAATTTCGGTTTTTATTCGATCGATAACCTGGAATTTGTAGCTGCGCCGATTCCTGAACCCAATATGGTGTTTATGCTTGGCGTGGGTTTGATCGCGCTATTCGGATTCCGCAGAAAGTTAATCAAAGTTAACGCCCGCTAATTTCCTACTGGGATCGGGACGCGATTCCATTCAATCAGATTCAACAATCATCGGCGAAAGCCGGTGGTTGTTGCTGTCAAATACAGATCCAGATCCAGCATTCGCTGCCCCCTAATAACGCAAGCCTGTGGCTTGAACTTCTCAACCTTGCTGCCTCCGTAGTTTGCCGCGCAGTTCATGGCATAAGCCGGTATGATGCCGGTTGGGGAGGTGACGATGATTAAAATTCTGGTGACCGGCGCGACCGGTCAGATCGGCGCGGAATTAACGCTGGCGCTGCGGGAGCGTTACGGGGCGGATAACGTGATCGCGGCGGGGCATCGGCGTGAGCCGTCCGGCGCTCTGGCGCAAGCCGGGTCTTATTGCAGTCTCGATGTGCGCGACGCAGCCGCGCTCGAAGCGGTGGTGGCCGGGCAGGGCATTACAGTGATTTATCATTTGGCCGCGCTGCTTTCCGCCGTGGCGGAGGAACAGCCGCTACGTGCCTGGGATATCAACATGAACGGTTTGCTGAATGTGCTGGAATGCGCGCGGCAGCACGGTTGCCAGGTATTTTTTCCAAGCTCGATCGCTGCATTCGGTCCCGGCACGCCGCCGTTCAATACGCCGCAAGACACTGTGCAGCATCCGTCGACCATCTATGGCATCACCAAAGTTACCGGTGAATTGCTGTGCGATTACTACTGCCATCGCTATGGCGTCGATGCACGCGGCGTGCGCTATCCCGGCTTGATTTCGAACCAGGTGCTGCCGGGCGGCGGCACCACCGATTATGCTGTCGATATTTTTTATGCGGCGGTGAGGAAAGGGCATTACGACTGCTTTCTGCGTGCGGATACGCAGCTTGACATGATGTACATGCCGGACGCGATCGCGGCGGCGGTGCAATTGATGGAAGCCGATGCCAGCCGCTTGACGCACCGCAATGGTTTTAACGTCACTGCGATGAGTTTCACGCCGGCGCAATTGGCGGCAGCGATTCAGCAGCATTTGCCGGATTTCACCATCGGCTATATCGTCGATCCGCTGCGCCAGGGAATTGCCGATTCCTGGCCGCGCCATATGGATGATAGCGCCGCTCGCGCCGAATGGAATTGGCAGCCGCGCTACGATTTAGCGGCGATGGTAGACGATATGCTGCGGCATATCACGGCTAAACTGCATAACGAATAACCGGAGGGGTCATGACGCTTGCAAAAATCGAACCGCTGTTCCAGGCAAAACTCAATCAGTTGCAGCAGCAAGGCGTGCGCAAGGGCGACGAGAAAATTGTCAACGGCGTATTGCCGCCGTCCGATGGCTTCGGGCCGCGTTACCGGCTGCAAGGTTATGAGGATCGCGCGTTTTTGCGCATGAACTCGAATTCTTATTTGGGATTGGCGCGGCATCCGGCGGTAATCGAAGCGGAAACGCGGGCAACCGAGGAATTTGGCGCCGGGCCCGGCGCGGTGCGTTTCATCAGCGGAACCTACGCGCCGCATGTGGAATTGGAGCGGCGGCTGGCGGCGTTTCATGGGCGCGAAGCCGCGATGTTGTTCAGCGCCGCGTATGCCACGATGGTCGGGGTATTGCCGCAATTGATTTCCGAGCAAACCTTGGTGGTCAGCGATGCGCTCAATCACAACTGCATTATCAATGCGATCCGGCTGGCGCACTCCGCCGGTAAGGCGATTTATAAACACAGTACCATCAGCGAACTGGAAACCATTCTAAGTACTAACCGCGACCGCTATCAGCGCGTGTGTGTCGTCACCGACGGGATTTTCAGCATGCGCGGCGATCATGCGCCGCTGGCCGAGCTAGCTGTATGTTGCGAACAGCATCAGGGCGATTATCCGGAAGGGATCGTCACCATCGTCGACGACTCGCACGGCATCGGCGCATTCGGTAAAACCGGGCGCGGCACTGAAGAAGTCACCGATGTTCAGGCGGATGTGTTGATCGCTACGCTCGGCAAAGCATTCGGCGTCAACGGCGGTTATGTCGTGGCCAGCGCGACCACCATTGCCTATTTACGCGAAACCGCGCCGCTGTATATTTACTCGAATCCGATCACGCCCGCCGAAGCGGCTGCTGCACTGGCAGCGCTGGATATACTGAAAAGTGAGGAAGGTTTGCGTTTGCTCGAACGGTTACGCCATTTCAGCCGCAAACTCCGGACCGGCTTGCAGCAGCTCGGCTTTGAAACACTCGACGGCGAACACCCGATCGTGCCTATCTTCATTCGCGACACCGCCAAAACCGCTGCGCTGGTTGCGCATTTGTTCGAACACAACATCCTTGCCACCGGTTTGAATTATCCGGTCGTGCCGCAAGGCGACCAGGAAATCCGCTTGCAAGTCTCCGCCGAGCATACCGCGAAAGATCTGGATTATTTGCTGGAAGTGCTTGGCTGTTCTAGGGAAGCGCTGATTAATTGACTGCACGAGCGAATTGCTTCGTTGCGCGGTACTCACTCCCTTGCCTATCAGATTGATATGTCTCGGTTGTTGCGTTCCGTGCGCCTCGCCCTTCATCACGTTCGTTGAATTAATCAGCGCTTCCCTAGGAAAACGCTGTGTAATTGACGATGCGAGCGAATCATTGCGTTGCGCGGTGCTCGCTCCCTAAGATACGGTGGCGAAATCGCAATCGAAACAGTATCAAGAATTATTATCGTTTATAATCAACAATTTGCTATTGTAATTGTGTTGCATGATTCATATAATGCCGAGTGTTTGCATGAAACGTCGCTGACGCTTGCCCATTTGAACAATCCGCAGGCGTTGGCAGTTATTCAATAGAATGAGAGGGTTACGACTATGAAAGGCAATTCAAAAATTATCGATTTGCTGAACAAGCTGCTGGCGGAGGAGTTGACTGCGATGGATCAATATTTCGCCCACTCGCGGATGTACGAAGACTGGGGGTTCAACAAACTGTACGAACGCATCAATCACGAAATGGACGATGAAAAGCAACACGCGGATCAGTTGATCAAGCGGATTTTGTTGCTCGAAGGCGTGCCGGTGATCGGCAACCGCAGTCCATTGCGGATTGGCCGGGACGTGCCGGAGATGCTGCAAAACGACCTGGCGCTGGAACGCTCAGTGATTAACGAGCTACGTAGCGCCATTGCAATTTGCGAACAGGAACGCGACTATCAATCGCGGGAGATTCTCGAAGGCATGTTGGCCGAAACCGAGGAAGATCACGCCCATTGGCTGGAACAGCAGTTGGGATTGATCAACAGAGTAGGGCTACAGAATTATCTGCAATCGCAGATGTGAGTGTAGTGGCATCGCTCATGACGCAATTAGCCATTTGTGCCATGAGCGATAGATTCAGATCGGTCTCAAATTCATGAAATTAATATCAACCCGGATTCTCCGGGCGATCCGAGAAATAAACCCCAATTAACCGCCTGCTTGTTGTATTAAAGCACACCCGCTGGATCTACCATTGTTTCCGGTATCAGAAAAATCCATAACCGTTTACTTCAAGATTGTATTTCCGAATATAATCGCATCGTTCGCCAGGCTTAGCCCGCTATCGATCGTTTAATTCTATTTTATAACAAAGTGTTATTTGCATGTTGGATTAGATCCAAACATCAACTGGAGCATCTTTGAAGATCATCCGGCACAATGCTTATACGGCTACCGGTTATGCCCTGCTGGGCTTCCTGGGATTGTTGCTCGCGATCCCGTCGGGTTATGCGAGTCCGGCGTTTCCTGCCGCAGGTTTGGCGCTTGCACTGACTTTGGTGTCGGGATACCGCCTGCTGCCGGGTATCTGGATTGGCTCGCTGGGACTCAATAGTTGGGTTGCTTGGAGTCAGAACGATCTCACGGCAGACAGTATTCTGATTGCCGCATTTTTAGGCGTGGGTGCGTTGTTGCAAGCCGCGATAGGGGCTTGGCTGATTCGCAGATTTGTCAAAGATCGCTGGCAAATTTTGATGCAGGAACAAGAGATCTTCATTTTTTTTCTGCTGGGCGGTCCGTTGGCATGCATGATCTCAGCCAGTGTTGCGCATCTGGCGTTGTTTTTTTCTGGCGCTGTCAGTGCTACCGATATCGCCTGGTCATGGTGGAACTGGTGGGCTGGCGATACCTTCGGCGTGCTCGTCTTCGCACCGTTGTCGTTGGCATTTTTCGGCAATCAATTCTATTGGGAAACGCGAAAAGCCGTTATTGCGCCCATTACGCTGATTCTGTTGATATTGATCGTTGCCGGGTTTGTTAACACTTCGAAACTCGAAAATAGGCAACAACACGCCGAAGTTCAGAGTATCGGGCAGAACATTGCTTTTCAGCTACAGGAGCGTTTCAACGCTTACAACGAAATGTTATCGGCATTGCGGCGTTTGGCCGAGCTGAATCCCGATATGAGTTACCAGCAATTCGATTATTTTACGCAAGAAATATTGCAGGAATCTCAAGGTATTGCAGGGTTAAGTTACAATTATCTCGTGCGCGACCAAGATCGGGCGCGCTTCGAGCAAGCCCAGTCCGGAAATATTCCTGGGAAACCGTTCCGGATAACCGAAATGGATGCGCAGGGTGAGCTAACCATCGCTGGCAAGCGGCCGGAGTATATGGTTGTGACCTATATCACGCCGCTTAGCAGCAATCAAAGAGCGATCGGTTACGATATTTATTCCAATCCAATCCGGGCGGAAGCCATTGACCGCGCCCGGCATGCCGATCGCCCAGCGGCGACCGGCTTGATCAATCTGGTGCAGGATCAGCATAATAAAACAGGCATATTGGTACTGCATCCCGTGTACCGCCAGAATTTTGATCAGGATGGCGCGGAAGATCTCGAGTTTATTGGTTTTGTGGCAGGCGCATTGAAAATTCCCGATATGGTCAATTCTGCTGTTGGGAACCTTGCAACATCGGACATTGTTTTTCAACTGAGGGATTCTGCTGGCCAACACGGCAATCAATTGTTGTTCAGTTCAGCGCCAGGAATCGCAACAAATGCCGATCTCGATTGGCGGACAACGTTGACGATGGCCGACCGGAGTTGGGAATTAATTATTTTTCCGGATGCAAAATGGCTGAGCGCGCACCGGCCATGGCAGGCATGGGCATTGTGCTTTGCCGGGCTGCTCGTGGCCAGCATGCTGCAGATGTTGATGTTAGTTACGACGGGCCGAACCATGCTGATTCAGGAAACCGTGGATGAGCAAACGGCGCAATTGCGCACGAACAGCGAAGCGTTGCGGCTGGCTAAGGTTGCGGCGGAATCAGCAAATCAGGCCAAGAGCCAGTTTCTGGCGACCATGTCGCATGAAATTCGAACGCCGTTGAATGGCATTCTGGGGATGGCCTACCTGCTCCAATTGCCGGACATCAAAGATAGCGAACGAATGGATTATGCCCGGGTGATCGTAACGTCCGGAAACAACTTGTTGGTCGTACTCAACGATATCCTTGACTTGTCCAAAATTGAAGCGGGGCAGATCAAACTCGAAAACCAAGTTTTTGATCCCGAGCAACTGATGCTGGAAACCGCGGCTCTATTTGCCGAGAATGCGAATGAGAAAGGGCTGGCGATCGATGTGTCATGGTACGGAAAGCCTCGAATGCGATACTGTTCGGATCCGGTCAGAATCAGCCAAATGCTGGCTAATCTGGTTAACAACGCCATCAAGTTTACGCCGAGAGGTTTCGTTCGGATCGAAGCGCGCGAACTCGAAAGCCCGGCTGAGGAATCTTTGCTGGAGTTTACCGTGACCGATAGCGGCATTGGTATTCCTACCGACAAGCAAGATAGATTGTTCAAGCCTTTTTCCCAGGTGGATGCTTCGACAACCCGTCAATACGGCGGCACCGGTCTGGGTTTGTCGATCGTGCACAATTTGGCCAAATTGCTGGGAGGAAGCACCGGTATCGAAAGCCAGGAAGGCAAGGGCACGAGAATTTGGTTCCAGATCCGCGCTAACCCGGCCAGCGCCAGTAATGCGGGCAATCTGGCTACCGGCGATGCCGTTACCGGTGAGATAGCGGTTCGAAAAGCTTCTCCGGAAGCCGGGCTAATTCTGGTGGCTGAAGATAATGCAATCAGCCGCACGGTCATTGTTGCGTTATTGGAGAAACAAGGATTCCGCTGCAAGGTGGTTGAGAATGGCGAAGAAGCGGTGAATGCGGTGATGCAGGGAATGCAACCGGCGCTGCTGCTGATGGATTGCGAAATGCCGGTGATGAGTGGTTATCAAGCGGCAGAAAAAATCCGCCAATGGGAACGGGAGACCGGAAACACGCATCTGCCCATTATTGCCTTGACTGCAAATGTCTTTGAGGATAACCGTCAGCGCTGCTTTGCGGCAGGCATGGACGATTTTCTTTCCAAGCCCGTCAATATGAATCTCTTGGTGGCGACGCTTAACAAGTGGGGCAATCGGCACCCCGGCGCCTAGGTGCTGCGGGTGTTCCGTTCAAACGCCGAGCAAAAGCGTGACAGTCATTCGCCAGGCTGCTAGCATTTAAAACATGCTCTACAACGTCAATATCCCGGCAATGTCGGAATTAAACTGGTCATTGCTGGCGCCTTATGATTTGGTGATCACAGTGGCGCCGAAAGTGCGGCTGGAAATTGGCCGTTTCTCGCTCGGGCTGCTGCCGCGCATCCGTTTGATTGCCAATCCCGCCGATGAGCGGGTGTTTTCCGCCGGTGCTTTTTGCGAAATTGCGCACGATGCAACTATCGTGATCGGCGGTGAGCATCGCAATGAATCCTTGTTCAATTACACTTTCGGCGGTCCGGCGAATGTTTTCAAGCATTTCATGACGGAACAGGATTGGTCGCTGTGCACGGTCGCGCCGGTCAAGCCGGTTCACATCGGTGACAATGTGGTGATATCGACCGGTGCGATAGTAGTCGGCGGCGCGCAGATCGGTTCCGGGTCAATCGTCGGCGCCGGTGCGGTGGTAACCGGCCAGTGCGAGCCGCTGGGTATTTATGCCGGCGTACCGGCCCGGCGCTTACGCGACCGTTTTGATCAGCGCATGGCCGATTTATATACACAAGTGCAGTTACCTCGCATCTCTGCCGAGGATGTCAGCAAATTACCGGGGTTACTGGCCCGGCTGGCCAGCGGCGAGATGCCGCTGAGCGAATATGCGAGCAGCGTCCGGCTGTTGCAGGACAGGCCGAAGGTGCTGCTGGAAGGTTCGATCGGGCCGGGCAGCACGGTCAATCCGGTGAAAACTACCGGATATATCGTCGCCGGACAAACGATCGCCAACCCGGAACTGGATGCGTATTTCGCTCAGATTTGGCGCAAGCAGGGAGACAGCGTGCGCTGGAGCCCGGATATATTTGCCGAACTGAAACTGACACCACAAACCAACTGACGAGCGCTATCGGAGCGTTTTATCCGCATTCGTTGCTGAAATTGATCGATTTGCTACGGCAAATCAAGCGGATACGCCATTACGCTACCAAAAGCGCACGCGTCCGGAATCCAAGTGGATGAAATTGGAAGAAGGGTAATAACCGACGCCGCCCATTTGCAATGACAATGCGGCGCTGCGCAGATCGGCCAGTTTGCGGCCCGGCAGGCGGATATCGATGGCTTTACCTTGGGTATGCAAACTGTTTTTGGCGACACCGTCGCTGAGTTCGGCGAGTTTGGCGTTGGTGGCGGGGGAGCGGTAGGCGGAGATGACGTGAAATTCTTGGTTGGTTCTGAGGCGGTATTGCAATTGGTGCAGAAAATCGACTAAGTAAGGATCAATCGTCATACGCTCATTGGTGCGATGGTCGCGCAACACATGATTGATCGCGCGTAATCCTTCCGGAACATAGCGGCCATTCGCCCAAAAAGTCGCCCGGGTGCGTTCGCCGGTATGTAAATTCAAAAAGCTCAGTTTTTTCTCGTAAGGTTTTCTGATGGCGGCGTGCGCGGTGGTGGCCGTCATCGGCAGCGCCAGCATGGCGCAGGCGCCCAATCCCGCTTGAATCAACCGGCGGCGGCTTTGCACAGGTTCTGTTTCTGATAAATAAGCTTGCTCTAATAGTTTTCGTATCATCGTATTCTTTCTCCTGAAAAATCTGCGAATGTGTGCGAAAAATCAATTTACCAGCGAGCATAACGCAATGCGCGTAAATCACGGTCGTAAATATCGGGTGAAAAATGCACCATTTCGTGCTCATCAACCCAGGCGGTAATATACACTAAGAAGATGGGTAATGGCTTGGGTAAATGCACCGTTTTGGTGTTTTCACTATCCAAATCGGCCATGAATTTTTCCGGAAGGCTTTGTTCTTTAAGCGCAAAAGCTGCCAGTTCCATTGGCTTCTCCAGGCGGATGCAACCCGAACTGAAGGTGCGGATGTCTCGCTGGAACAGCGATTTCGACGGCGTATCGTGCAAATAAATGCTGAAAGAATTCGGAAACATGAACTTGATCCTGCCCAGCGCATTGTGCTTGCCGGGGTCTTGGCGCAGAAAATAAGGGAATCCGCCTTTCAGATCGTGCCAATCGATTGCATCCGGATCAATCGGCTCGGCATTGCGGTTATTGCCGGGAAAAATCTTGAACCCGCCATTGGAAAAGAAAGCCGGATCGCTTTTCTGCTTCGGCAGCAAATCCTTGGTGGCGATGCTGTGCGGCACATTCCAATAGGGATTCAGCACCATGTGCGACATCGCGCTGTTGAAAGTCGGCGTCGAGCGGTAGTCGCGCCCGACGATGATGCGCATCGACAAGACTTCTTGATCCTGCTCTGCGGCGGTCAGCATGAATCCGGCGGTATTCACCAGCAAGTAGCGATCCCCCAGCTTTTTCGGCAACCAGCGCAGGCGCTCCATGTTGATGCGCAACTGGCGGATTTTCCACGCCAGCGGCCGGTTCAGCGCACGCAAGGTGTTTTTGCCGATGACGCCGTCGGTATTCAAATTGTGCTGCGCCTGAAACGCTTTGACCGCACTGACCAATTCCGCGTCGTAATGCTCGCTTTTCGAGGGCTTAACCTGGAATCCGGCGATACCGTCGGCGTCGTATGCCTGCGCAATGCGTTGGCGGATCAGCGGAATATGCGGATGCGTGTCGCCCGGATGGATCGACGGCGCATCCGGAATTTTCAGCCATTCCACTTGTGCTTCCGCCAGTTTGCGGTAGCGCGCCAGGGTTTGCTTCAACAGCCGGTAATGCAGTTTGGTTGGCGGCAATTCGTCAAACGCCTGCGGCAACTGCCCGGATTGCACCGCAGTCTGCAAAAATTGCGCCGCATCAAAGTCCGGTTGGGTGATATGCCAATCCGGGTCGGCTGCGACAGCGTTAAGTCGTCCGCGCGACACATCCCGTGCCAAAGCCAGCACCGCCTGCGTGACGCGCAGCTCCAATACCACCGCTGCAACATCCGATGGATCCGCCTGCTGCCGCAATTGCTGCAACTCCGGCAAACCGTAATCGCGGCTATCCAATCCCTCGTCATCGGCGCTGGCGATAAACGTCATCGCGGATTCGAGCAACGATGGCCCGGGATTGTCCGCCAACCAGACCGGTTGAAAGCCTCGCTGCGCATAGAATTTTTGTAAACCGGCGATTTCGGTTTTGTTCAATCCCAGCGCACCGGGGTTCGAAAGCTGCCGTTCGATGGTTTTGGCGTCGATTAGTGTAGCGGTGGCAGCCTGTGACGGGAGAAGAAGAAAGATGTAACAGAAAAAAAGGGGTAGCCAAAAGAAAAGTTTGAGCTGATTACTTGCCACGAAGTCATTCCTTTGTTTTGTGCAGTGCCATCGAAATTTCAGAACTCTAATAACAGGCTGCTCAGAGATCACCTAAAACCTGCAATAACATTCCATTCGATAAATTCTCGAACGATTATCACAAGCGATTAATGCATAGATTAAATGTAAAAATAGGATCAAGTCGGGAATTATAAAAGAACCATTGAAGTGGATTCATTGTTGACTGAACGTTAAACTTTGTAAGCTCTGTCCGAATTGAACAGAGCGTCAAGTGAGAGGGTTATATTTTTCGCCGGTGCATCAAAAATCCGATAAAGCCAAGGCCGACAAGTAACATTGCATAGGTCTCAGGTTCTGGCACAGAGATAATGAATTCATGCCAAACTGGAACAGAAATTCCGGATTCTGGTGAAGAGAAGCTGAATTCATATCCAAAAGTCACTGACAAACCATCAGGAAGCCGAGCATGATACACCACACCTAGCCCAAAAGCCGGAGAGTTAATAACACCAGCAAATTGAATAGGAAAGGTATTACCAGGCGTCAGATCCGTAATTGATGCAGACCACCCATCATTACTTGTGACAGTTGCAAATCTTCCATTGCCATCAGCATGCGTGAAATTTACCGAAGGAAAAATTTGATTTAGAGGGAAATAGGCCATATGCGTTAGGCTCATCTCTCTACCGCTATTATTCGTAAAAGTATCTACATAAACAGCATGCCTAGGGATGGGAAAAGCAATCGTTTCATGGATACTGATTTGAGTATTCTCGAAATGAGATACATACACTTTATCGGGATCATGTGTGTCCGTAAAATTAATAGGCTCTGTCAAATCCGAGAGCAAAATAACTTCAGCTCTGGATTCTGTGTAAACTGAAAAAAAGATGGAAAAAAGAGCCAGCATTATCGTTTGCGTAAAATAATTTTGTTTTGATTTAACCTTTATAATCACAAGCTATCTCCTGGATTGCACGACTAAATTAGAGAGAATACCTGATTGAATCAGGCGTTGTTGTTGCTTATTCAAAAGTATAGATACTTAAAATTCTATGTCTCTGAAATCAGGCCGTAGATTTGAAACTCCATTATCTATCCATGGTTGGAAGGATGAGATCGATGTAGCGGCTGGATCAATATTATTAAAAATAAATTTCACTTCAATCGGTATTCCTTGGATAGCATTAAAAGACAATTCAAACGAGCCAGATCTATCTAATGCCGTAATAGTTGATGTGTTGTATTGCTTGCTCTGGTTATCGAAAAGCTTACTAAGAGTATTACCATTGGCGGTTATATTTTGATCCTTAGTAAGGCTGACAATTTTTGTCAAACATGTAATCTGATTTTTTCCTGATAACTTACAACCCATAAAGTCAATTTTTATACCATCTTGAGTTAATGTATCGATTGCGGTTGATGAGAAAGAGTTGTCTGCCAGCGTTGCATCCACGACGGTAAAAGTACCATTTGCAAGATTCAGTTTAAGAGTAACGCTGTCATAGAGCGTTGTTCCATCCACCGACACATCCCGCATGACAAGCGTACCGGTGCTGCTGGTGAAATTTACAATGGCGAAGCAAGAACTGCTAATTGTCAGAAGGCTTAAACCCAAAAGAAGCTTTTTCATTTTTATTAACTTTTCCATATTATGTTAAGGGAATTGAATCATAGCATTAAAAAGTAGCGGTTATCCATGCTACTAAAATAGGATGCCAGCGTTGTTGTAGCCGCCATTTGACGCCTCCGCTGCTTTCTCCTATAGTCACCCGCAGAGGTTCCTCTTCATCGCAATGACAATCGTCAACCATAAGGAGTGCCGGTCATGAGAAAAATCAGCGATTATTCCAAGTATCAGAATATCCTCCCCTACGACAGCGAGATTTTTGGCGTGTACCAGCCGATGATCGGGTGGAAATCGAAGCGCATTCAGCAGCGCATCGATAAGGGTTTCCGCGCGGATTTGCGCAAGGTGCGCGATCAGTTGTTCAAGGGCTATCGCGGCAATTTCGAGATGGCGTTGAATGAACGCGGCATGCTCGACAAGATCACGCGGCTGGACACCGGCAGCAACGAGACGCCGCGCAAAGGGGCGATGGGCAGTTTCGTGATCGAGAATCTGACGCGCGAATTGCCGCCGCTGGAGCGTTACGACGAGCGCATTTGGGATCGGTTGATCGACGAGGAGCGTATCAAAACCACGTTGAACCGCGAGGTGATTCCGAACATCATGGAGTGGTATCGCGGCGCGCAAGAGCCGCGCGCGAATAGCCGCGTGGAGCAAACCAACGCACTGGCGGCGGAGCAATTGCAACGCGAATCGGCGGTGGCGGGTTATGTGCTGCATCTGAAGCAAACCAAGCAGTTTGATGCATTGAAGCAGTTGTTCTACAAGCCGGGCAACCACTGGGCGAATTTGCAAAAGCTGTTGAGTTTTAAGGACCCGCTCGATTACATGGATCCGTTCAAGGACCTTGGCCGCGCCGGGTTGTCGCCGATCGGCATCGTACATTTGTTCCGCCAGTATTTTTTCGAGTTTGATACCTTTCTCGGCCCGGCGGTCGGACATGTGTGGCTCAGTCCCGGCAGCAGCGTCGAGCTGGTTGAAGTCAGCACGCGCCGCACCTTGGTCGAACGTACGCAGGAAACTTCGCTGGAAACGACGCTGCGCACCGAAAAATCGCTGACCGAGGAAGACGAATTGTCGCAGGCGGTGAAGGAAGATAATAAATCCGATACCAAATTCGGCATGAACGCCACCGCCAACCAAAGCTGGATCGGTGGCAGCGCCAGCGCATCCGCCAGCATCGACATGGCCAGTACGCAATCGAAAGCGCGCGAAGTCTCGCACAAGCACATGCGCCAGCAGACCGAGAAAATTTCCACCGAAATCCGCAAGAACTACAAATCCACCTTCCGCACCGTCACCGAAACCACCGATACCTCGAGCAAGCGTTACGTGCTGAACAATACCACCGCCGAGCTGCTCAATTACGAGATGCGCCGCAAAATGCGTCAGGTCGGCGTGCAAGTGCAGGATATCGGCACGTATTTGTGCTGGCAGACGTATGTCGACGATCCGGGCCGGCAATTGGGAATTTCCAAACTGGTGCATTTGGCCAAAGGGCCCGAAGTCGGCGAGACACCACCGCCGGAAGCGATTCCGATGCCGCAGGCGGTCACCACCGAGTTGAGCATGGATATTCCGTTCGTGCCGAAAACCGAAGACACCTTGCCGGAAGACGATATGGACGAAGTCTACGCCGAAGGCAAGGAAGTGAACCTGGATGACAACGAAGGTGAGCCGGAGAAGGTTCAGTGGCATTTCGGCGGCTTCAAGGCGCAATGCGATCAGCCCGGTTACGAATACGGCGAGGACGGTTTTATCACCTTCGACTACGGCGGCAACGATATCCGCTTGCAGCTCGATGACGTCGACGAGGTCTCACCCGGTTCGATCCGCTTTTCGGTCAAGGTTAAGCACGTCAATTTCCGCAACGTGTCGCCGCTGCGCGTGATCGCCAAGATTACCTGGCAACCGACCAAGAAGCTGCGCGACGATGTCACCGCGCAGAACGATCAGAAAATCAACGAATTCAACGAAAAGACCCGCATGGAGTTCGAGCAGGCATTCGTCGAAGCGGCGCGCGACCGCATCAACAAAATGTCGCGCATCGAACCGCGCAAGTACGAGGATTTGCGCGAGGAAGAGCGCATTGTGGTGTACCGCTGCCTGATTCAGGACATGCTGACCAAGGGTCTGCCGATGCCGGACGACCGCACGCGGCATGTGGTGTCGGAATTGCTCAATACGATTTTCGACATCGACAAAATGCTGTATTTCGTCGCGCCGGAATGGTGGCGTCCGCGCTTGCATCAAAGCCACCAAGGCTTGGGCGGTATCCGCAAACCTTCTACGGTCGAACCCGTACCCGCTACTGCGAGCGGTTCGGTTTACACGCAGATCAAAGGCAAGCTGAGCAAGAATCTGGTGACGTCCGCTGCGATCAAAGCCGAAGATGCGCAAATCGCGGCGACCGATACCGTTACCTGGGGCGGGGCGCACGATAACCGCGTCGACAATTATTACATCACCGAAGAATCTGCGCCCGCCAAGCTCGGCGCGTCGCTCGGCTGGTTGCTGCAACTCGACGGCGACAACATGCGCAACGCGTTTTTGAATGCGCCGTGGGTCAAAGCGGTGATTCCGATCCGGCCCGGTCAGGAACGCGCGGCGATGAATTGGCTGCAACGCTTGCATGTCGAAGGCACCGACGGTTTGGACGACAATTACGTCGCGCCGCCGCAAGAACTCGCCAAAATCCCGCACAGCGGCCCGAACGTGACAATCCGCGACGCCATCAACCACTTGTGCGACGTGGTGGCGGAAAAACACGCCAAGTCGATGCAAGTGGGACGCTATCCCGGCGACGAGATCAACGACGATAACCGTGTCTCGGCGACGCCGGTCGACAAGGTCTACGAGCACGGCTTTTATCCGCTGCAGGGCGGTTTCCGCGCGTTGCAGGCGGGCGAGGATTTCGAAGTCTTTGATCAATGGGTGGAAGTGCTGCCGACCGATCAGGTCGTGCCGGTGCCGGTCGCGTACGATCCGAAAACCGGACGGCAGTTGTAGCCATGGCGGATTTCGAGGTTCAACTGAGCGATCCGTCGTTCATTGAGCCGTCAGCGAAAGAAGCGGCATTCGGCTGGAAAAACAATGAAATCGTCGTGTCACGCGGCGCACAGGAATCGCGAGTGTTGAAACCGGATGCCAACGGTGTGTGCAAATGGTCTAGTGACAACGCGGAACCGTGGCGCTTAACCGATGTCCGCCGGCAGGTGCAAAATGTGTCGAGTGCCTGGCGCCTGCTGGATCAGGCTGCATTCACCCCTCGCGTCGAAGCAGGCACACCGGTGCAAGCGGTGGTTTCGGCGCGAACCCGGTTGTCACAGTGGACGGGATTGGCCAATTTTTCCAAGCGTGTCGCCTTGGCGCATAAAATCGACGGACAAGTCCCATCGGCGCAGCAATACGAGTCGTTTATGAACAAATTTTGCGCGGGACTGGACGATCTTTCGCTGATCGCGACGATCGGCCGCCGTGCAGACGGGTCGGTCGATTTGTCACCGGAATTGGCGGTGTTCGGCCATCAAGTGGGTAAGCAGGCTGGCACAGAACGGCGTTTTGTCGAACGCGCGCTGCGCAACCTGATTGAAGCCTGTCATGCATTGGGCATTCAGATCACCGCCGGTTATGAAGTGCGTGACGATGAAAAAAAGCAAACGCAAGGTGATTTTGTATCGTTCATCACTTCGCCGGATTCCGACATGACCGATCATGCCAATCGCATTCGCGATGTGCTCGATACTTGGGATTTTGATGGTGTCGGTTTTGATATCGAAGTCAATGGGATTGGTCCGAGCGAAAAAAGCGACACCATGAAAAACTGGTTCAAGCAAGGCAAAACCATCAAGGATTGGGTTACAGCCAGACCTACGTCATCCGATCCGGCGGCCAAGAAAGAGCAAGCGGCTGCGGATAATCTGCAAAATCTGTATCGCACGCTGGGGCAGTTGTTGCTTCCAAAGAAACGGTTCGTGTCGTATGCGACGGCGGCGTTTGTCGATGCCAAATCCGGGAAATTCGAGGACGGGGTTTATATTTTCGGGCATACCCGGGTGCAGCCGCTACGTCTGGCGGCAGGCCAGGCCAATGTGATCGCGCGCATCATGGCGTATGACGAAGGTGTTCAAGCCGGCGGTTATAAGACTTCGAAAACAGCCACGGCGCAAGATGGACTGACGAAGCGTCACTTGCAAATTCTTCAATCGATCACTGCCGCCGGTATTCACCCTTCGACCGTGCAACTCGGAATCAAAATGGAAAGTTTGAAGGATCTGGGGATGAAAAGCGGTCACATGACAGTTGCGCAGGCGGTGGGGCGCTGTGCTCAATTAAGACGTTTTCGGACGGGTTTGATTACTTTTTCCGGCAGCGTCGGTTTACCTGCTGATGAGGTTGCCGCTTTCACGCGTTATGACAAAGTGTTGAACGAGTCCGAATTTGACCGGCGGCATTTTCGGGGAGTGCCATTCCAAGCGCCGCATCGGTGGTTTTTCCAGGCAGCCCCGGATAACCCAACATATTGGACCTGAAAAAGCCGGATTGCCGCTGTTCCTGGCGATCTCAGTCAGCCATTGCCTTGATGCGATTGGCTGGCCGCTTCAATTTTTAAAGGCGAAGATGGTAAGATGGGTCAATGAAATGGGACGATTCAAAAAATTGGACGGATTATTGGGAGCAACTGCGAACTGCGTTGCTCGAACCCAAAGTCGATCCGGCGTTACTGGAGGCTTCGCTGCGCGATGCGCGCGCGAAGATGCCGGTGCCGGTGATATGGTTGCTGGGTAAAACCCAATCGGGCAAGACTTCGATCATCCGCGCATTGACCGGCAGCGAAACTGCCGAGATCGGCAACGGTTTCCAGCCGTGCACACGCAGTTCGCGTTTTTATGATTTTCCTGCGGAAACGCCCATCGTTAAATTTCTCGATACGCCGGGTTTGGGCGTGGTGTCTTACGATCCGGCCGACGATATGCAATATTGCGAGGCGCAAGCGCATTTGCTGGTGGCGGTGATGAAAGCGGCGGATGCCGATCAAGCCGCGATATTCGACGTGCTGCATGCGATCCGCAAGCGTCACCCGGAATGGCCGGTGTTGCTGGTGCAAACCGGTCTGCATGATCTTTACCCGGACGGCTGCGAACACGTACAACCGTGGCCTTATGGTTCCGAACCGCTGCCGGAAACGATACCGCTGGATTTGCGCCGCGCGATTCAGGCGCAACGCGAAGCTTTGAAGCCGTTGCCGGGTTTCGGAGCCATGAGCTGGGTGGCGGTCGATCTGACCTTGCCCGAGGATGGTTTCGAGCCGCCGGATTACGGTCTGGAAGCTTTGTGGCAAGCGATTGAAACGCTGACTTCATTGGGATTGCAGCATCAACTGAGCGGCGAGAAAGATGTGCAGGATTTATACGCCCAGGCTGCGCATCCGCACATTGTCGGTTATGCATTGGTAGCTGCCGGATTGGGTGCGCTGCCGGTGGTCGATTTGGTTGCGGTATCGGCGGTGCAGGCGAAGCTGCTGCATAGTTTGGCGCAATTGTACGGACAACGCTGGGATCGCAGCACCGTTACCGAGTTTCTGGGCCTTGCGGGCGCCGGGATCGCGTCCAGTTATGTGGCGCGATGGCTTAGCCGGGCAGTGGTCAAGGTAATCCCGTTCTGGGGGCAAACGATCGGCGCGGTGTGGGGCGCGAGTTCCAGCGGCGCGACCACTTATGCATTGGGTAAAATCGCGATTTATTTTTTCGAACGGCGCAAGGATGGTTTGAACGTCGATGCCGATACCTTGCGCCGCATATATGCCGAGGAACTGGAACGCGGTGCCGCCGTGTTGAAAAGCCGGTTACGGGGGCAATCCTAGATGAAGCCGGTGCTCGCGCGAATCGATCCGCTACGGTTGCTGGTATTCATTCTGATGCTGTTGCCGGTATTGGCGTTGCTGGGTTTTGGCTTTTTCTGGTTGTGGCAAAGCGGTAACCTGCAATATTGGCTGATTGCGATGGTGATCTGCGGCGGCTTGGGTTATGGTTTGCAGCAATGGCTGGTGCGGCAGCAGCGGCAATTGCTGAATGCGCCCGTGACCGAGCCGAATCCGCAGTGGCCGCCGAGTGCGGATACGGTATGGCAGCGGGTGGAAGAGCTTGCCGAAACCTGTAATCCGCAGGATTGGCCGCTCGAGGAAGGTACTTGGATGCTGGCATTGGGACAGAAGACCTTAGAGACGGTCGCGCATTGCTATCATCCCGATGTCGAGAAGCCGCTGCTGGAGCTGACGATTCCGCACACCTTGCTGATCATCGAACGCGCGAGCCGCGATTTGCGCCGTGATTTCGCCGAAAAAATCCCGTTCAGCACGCGCCTGACCATTGGTGATTTTTTCCGGATTCAGCGCTGGAAAGCGAAAGCGGAAAGGATCGTCGACATCTATCGCGCCGGCAGCATTCTCATCAATCCGCTTAACGCATTGCTGGGCGAAGCTTGGCGGCATTTGCGCGAGCGCAGTTTCGATCAGGCCAGGGATGAGCTGCACCGTTGGCTACTGCGCGCGTATGTGTGCAAGGTCGGCTATTACGCAATCGATTTGTATAGCGGGCGCTTGACGTTAACGGATGAAGCATTGATCGAATCAACCACGCCGGAATCCCAAACCGACCTGGAACAAGCGCAAGAAGCGGCGGCAACGGTGGAACCGCTGCGGATTTTGGTGCTCGGCAAAACGAACGCGGGCAAATCGAGCTTGATCAATGCGATGTTTGGTAATCTGGCAGCTACTACCGAGCCATTGCCCGACGGCAAGCAGACCTTTAAACCGTCTGTGCTGACGCGTGAGGGATTCACGCAGGCGTTGATTTTCGATAGCCCGGGATGCGATAGCGCCGGATTCGATCCGGCGAAAATGCTGGCAGCCGCAAGAAACGCCGACTTGATCTTGTGGGTCAGCGCGGCCAATCGCCCGGACCGGCAGAGCGAACGCGAGTGTCTGGAGCAATTGCGATCGGCCCAAGCGGCCTGGACCGACCGGCGTTTGCCGCCATTACTGGTTGCCGCCAGTTTTATCGACCGCTTGCGTCCGGTGAATGAATGGCAGCCGCCGTATGATTTGACCCAGCCGTCCAATACCAAGTCACTGAATATCAACGCGGCGGTACAGGCGATTGCCGCCGATCTGGCAGTGCCGGTTGAAAAGGTGATCCCGGTCTGTTTATTGAAAGGTAAAGTTTATAATGTCGACGATACCTTGTGGGCGGCGATCCTGAATCATCAGGACGAAGCGTTACGGGTGCGCATGATGCGTTGCATGGATGCCAGGAAACGCGCTGAGGATTGGGAATTGCTGCGGCGGCAAATGCTGGATGCCGGACGGTTTTTGCGGAATTTGCCAGAGATACTGGGGAAGCGCACCGGACTGTAAAACAGTTTAAGTCAATGATTAAATGAAACGGATCGCTATCTTTTTTTCTATACTGCTGACACTGGGAGTGGTGCTGATTGCCGCGACGCCGCACCGCGCGCAGGCGCAATACTGGTGGAATGCCAGCCGCGAACCGGCCGGTATCGCGCCGGATCCGGCCACAACGCCGGAGGCGGTCGTGCAGGTATATGGCGCGCGCGCATTCAGCTGGCGCGGCTATTTGGGGATTCATACCTGGATTGCGGTCAAGCCCACGGCGGCAGAATCGTTCACGATTTACGAAGTGATCGGCTGGATGCAGCGGCGGAAGCTGCCGGTGGTGGTGATTTATGACAATGTGCCGGACCGGCGCTGGTACGGCAATATGCCCGAACTGCTGCTGGATAAGCGCGGCGAAGGCGTGGACGCGCTGATTGCGAAAATCGACGAAGCCGCGCGCAATTATCCGTATCCTAAGAATTACACGATCTGGCCGGGACCGAATTCCAATACATTTGTGGCTTGGATTTCACGCGCCGTGCCGGAATTGCAACTGGACTTGCCACCGACGGCGATCGGCAAGGATTATCTTGGTTACAAATTGATCGGCCAGGCACCGAGCGGCAGCGGTTTTCAGGTTTCGTTATTCGGTTTGATGGGGGTATTGGTCAGTGAAGTCGAAGGCATCGAATTCAATTTTCTCGGATTGTCTTTCGGTGTCGATCTCGATCCCCCGGCGATCAAGCTGCCGTTGGTCGGACGCAAGGAACTCAGCGGTTGGTTTCAACCGGTAGCGGATAATTGATAATTATTCTTATCCATACTATAGTACCGGCCATAGGTTAATCCGGTTTTTCAACATTTTTGCTTGGAAGTTTTTCATGTCACGTCTTATTAAATGCCATTTCTTGGCTGCGTTTTTTTTCCTGTTTACGCTCGTTGCTATTCAACCGGTTCATGCGGAAGAAGTGGTCGTTTATTCCGCGCGTATCGAACAACTCATAAAACCGATGTTCGATGCGTTTACCAAGGAAACCGGCATCAAAGTCAAATATACGACCGACAATGAAGGCGCGCTGCTGGCGCGGCTCGAAGCCGAAGGGAAAAACACGCCGGCTGATATGCTGATCACCGCCGATGCCGGAAATCTTTGGGCGGCAGCGCAGGCGGGGTTGTTGAAACCGGTCAAGTCGGATGTGCTGGAGAGCAATATCCCGGCGCATTTACGTGATCCGGCGAATGAATGGTTCGGTTTGTCGATCCGGGCGCGGACGCTGATTTACAACACCAAGAAAGTGAAACCGGAAGAGCTATCGACTTACGAAGATTTGGCCGATCCCAAATGGCGCAATCGTTTATGCTTGCGTACTTCAAAGAAAGTTTATAACCAGTCGCTGGTGGCGATGATGATCGCCGAGCATGGCGAAGCCAAGACCGAAGCAATCGTGAAGGGCTGGGTGGCGAATCTGGCCACCGATCCTTTATCCGACGATACCCGTGCATTGGAATTCGTGGCCGCCGGTAAATGCGATGTGACGATCGTCAATACCTATTATTTTGGCCGGCTGATGAGCAAGGATCCCAAGCTGCCGCTGGCGGTTTTCTGGCCGAATCAGAATGACGGCGGCGTGCATGTCAACATCTCCGGCGCCGGTGTCACGCGTCACGGCCGTAACGAAGCCGCCGCGATCAAACTGCTGGAATTTTTATCGTCGGACAAAGCGCAAAACCTGTTTGCCGACGTGAACATGGAATATCCGGTTAATCCGAAGATTGCAGCGGATCCGTTTGTCGCATCATGGGGCAATTTCAAACAGAATCCGATGAATCTGGCGAAAGCGGGTGAGTTACAAACGGCTGCCGTAAAGCTGATGGATCGCGCGGGCTATCGCTAAACGAGCGGTAGTTCATCGCGTTATCAGCCAATTGCAGCGTGTTCAAGCATAATGCTCTTTCTGGTGAAAAACTGTCCGCGCTGTCTCCTCGTTATCGGTTCTTAACATTCTGGCGCTTGGTGCCTTTTATCGCAGCCGCACTGGTGTTGGCGCCGGTTGCTGTGGTAGTGTCGTCATTGCTGGCGCCTGCCGGCGACATCTGGCGGCATCTGCTTGAAACCACGCTTCCGGATATATTAATCAATACCTTTTGGCTCGCCGCGGGGGTTATCTGCGGCACCGCGGTGGTCGGTATCGGGTTGGCCTGGTTTATCTCGGTCTATGAATTTCCCGGGCGGCGGTTCTTCGCTTGGGCATTGTTGTTACCGATGGCCATGCCGGCCTATGTGACAGCCTTTGTCGCATTGGGTTTGTTTGATTTTACCGGACCGGTGCAAACGACTTTGCGCGCGTGGCTGGATTCTGATTTGCCGTGGTTTCCGGAAATACGCGGCAGAGCGGGCGTGATCCTGGTCATGACATTGGCTTTTTATCCCTATGTCTATTTGCTGGCGAAAAATGCTTTCTTAAGTCAGGGCAAGCGTTCGCTGGAAGTCGCTCAATCGCTGGGTTTAAACAAAGTGCAGGGCTTTTTCAAAGTGGCGTTGCCGATGGCGCGTCCTTGGATTGCCGGCGGCTTGATGCTGGTGCTAATGGAAACACTGGCGGATTTTGGCACGGTGGCGGTGTTTAATTACAATACTTTCACCACCGCTATTTACAAAGCATGGTTTAGCATGTTTTCCTTGCAAGCGGCTTCGCAACTTGCTTCCTTGTTGATTATTATCGTCTTTGTGGTGATTGTGCTGGAACAGCAATTCCGCGCGCGTATGCGTTACGCAGAATCCAAACGAAGTGCACGCGCGCAGCGCATCACGTTAAGCGGATGGCAGGGGGGATTGGTGAGCGGATCCATGTTCAGCGTGTTGTTTCTGGCTTTTTTGCTGCCGGTCATGCAGTTAAGCTATTGGGCGGCCGATTCGTTTGCGCATGATTATGATTTTGCCCGCTATCTGGATTTTCTATGGCATTCGCTATCGTTGTCCGGCATGGCGGCATTGTTGATTTGTGCGATGGTGATTGCGATGGTCTATGCGGCGCGGCGATACCCGGATACTGCGACCAAAAATGCCGTGCGCATCGCGACCATTGGTTATGCATTACCCGGCGCGGTTCTCGCAATCGGTGTTTATCTACCGTTGACGTGGCTGGATGCGCGACTCAGCGAACTGGCGCTGAACTGGTTTCAGATGGATACCGGTCAAATCTTGCAAGGTACGCTGGTTGCAATGCTGATTGCTTATTTGATCCGTTTCATGGCGGTCAGCCACTATCCGGTTGATAGCGCAATGCAGCGGATAACGCCGAGTATCGACGAAGCGGCGATGAGTTTGGGCGTGCATGGTTGGTCTATGATCAGGAAAGTGCAAGCGCCGATCTTGAAATCGGGCATTTTTACCGCGGCTGCCTTAGTGTTTGTCGATGTCATGAAGGAGATGCCGATCACGCTGATGACCCGTCCGTTCGGTTGGGATACGCTGGCGGTCCGCATTTATGAAATGACCTCCGAAGGCCAGTGGGATCAAGCGGCTTTGCCTGCCGTCACCTTGGTATTGGCAGGATTGATCCCGATTTTCTTATTGATGCGCCAAACTGAAAAGTAATCGTATGGGTAACGTTCTGTTGCAGCTGAAAAATGTCCGCCAGGCCTATGGCTCGCAGGTTGTTATTCAAGATTTATCGTTGACCTTGCAGCAAGGTCAAATCGGTTGCTTGCTGGGCCCGAGCGGCTGCGGGAAAACCACGGCGTTGCGTTGTATCGCCGGATTTGAACCAGTATCGGCGGGAGAAATTTTGCTGAATGGCGTGTGCGTCAGTGATCCCAAGCATCAGGTGCCGCCGGAAAACAGGCGGATCGGGATGGTTTTTCAAGATTATGCGTTGTTTCCGCATCTCGACGTTGCTGCCAATATCGGTTTTGGTCTGCATCGGTTAACCAAAAACGAACGCGAACAGCGTGTTGAAGAGTTGCTGCATGTTGTTCATCTCGCCACGGTCGCAAAAAAATATCCGCATGAGCTTTCGGGCGGCCAGCAACAGCGCGTGGCGCTGGCGCGGGCATTAGCGCCGAAACCGGCATTATTGCTGCTGGATGAGCCTTTTTCCAATCTCGATGTCAGCTTGCGCGAACGCTTGAGCATGGAAGTCCGCGAGATTCTGAAGCACCAGAAAATAACCGCCATTCTGGTAACGCATGATCAAGCCGAAGCTTTTGCAATTGCAGATGAGATCGGCGTTATGAACCACGGCGCAATGCAGCAATGGGATACCGCTTTTAATTTATACCATCATCCCGCTAACCGGTTTGTCGCTGATTTTATCGGGCAAGGCGTTTTTGTGACCGGCACTGTGAAAAATCCGCAGCAAGTTGAGATCGAACTCGGGGTGATCGAGGGTGAAGTACCGCGTCACTGTGTAACGGGTGATGTCGTCGAAGTCTTGCTTAGACCGGATGATATCGTTCACGATGATGCCAGTCCGTTACAGGCAACCATCATCAGCAAGGCGTTCCGGGGTGCGGAGATTCTGTATGCCTTGCGTCTTGCCGGGGGTGAGCGGATTCTGGCGTTGGTTCCCAGTCATCATAATCATCTGGTTGGCGAGAAAATCGGTATCAAACTCGAAACGCATCATTTGGTGGTTTTTCCGCAGTCGTTGCCGTGACGATCGGCGGTGTTGACAATTTTCGTACATTTGACTCCCGGATTGAATTTTTAGGGGGAGTGCCACTTCCCTTTTTGCAGGTTTTTCTATAGCATTGCCAATTCGTATTAATACCTTTCTTTTACAGCTTTTTTCCAAGCGATCAAGTAAACCCATCTCAGCGATAATACTGAGGTAACTATTCCTGAAACTAATAATTTAATAAAAGAGGATTTTATGAGTCAGCATATTCATTATGTAACCGATGCAAATTTCGAAGCGGAAGTGTTGCAGTCGACAGTTCCCGTTTTAGTGGATTACTGGGCGGAGTGGTGTGGTCCATGCAAGATGATAGCCCCGATTCTTGACGAAATCGCGAATGAATACGGCGATCGTTTGAAAGTTGCGAAACTCAATATTGATGAAAATCAGTCGACACCGCCTAAATACGGCATTCGTGGAATTCCGACACTGATGTTGTTCAAGAACGGCAATATTGAAGCGACGAAAGTGGGCGCACTCTCAAAATCGCAATTAACCGCGTTTATTGACAGCCACATTTAACCCACTGACCCTGTTGAACAATGAGTCTTGTGGACTAACTTTGATGTAGGCCACGGCCGTAGCTGATACTTTCCCGTCCGTCATCGCTTTCCTTCCGGCACTTTAATCTTTTAATACGTAAACCCCCTTTTCCGAGCCCATCCATGCGCTTATCTGATCTTAAAAATTTACATGTCACCGAATTAGTAAAAATGGCTGTCGAAAACGAAATTGACGGAGCCAACCGAATGCGAAAGCAGGACTTGATTTTCGCATTGCTAAAGAATCAGGCTAAGAAGGGTGAAAATATCTATGGACATGGGACCTTGGAAGTGCTCCAGGATGGCTTCGGGTTTTTACGCTCCCCGGACACTTCGTATCTTGCCGGTCCTGACGACATTTATATCTCTCCAAGTCAGATCCGCCGGTTTAATTTGCATACCGGAGATTCGATCGACGGAGAGATCCGTCCGCCCAAAGACGGCGAGCGTTATTTTGCGCTGGTCAAGGTGGATAAAGTCAATAACGAACCACCAGAAAACTCCAAGCAAAAAATTCTATTTGAAAATCTGACGCCGCTATTCCCGGATGAACGGTTGATGCTGGAACGCGATATCAAAGCCGAAGAAAATATTACTGGCCGGATTATTGATTTGATCGCGCCGATCGGTAAAGGCCAGCGCGGTTTGCTGGTTGCCAGTCCCAAGTCCGGTAAAACCGTGATGCTGCAGCACATTGCGCATGCCATCGCGGCCAATTATCCGGATGTGATCTTGATCGTGCTGCTGATCGACGAGCGTCCCGAGGAAGTGACCGACATGATCCGCTCCGTCAGAGGCGAAGTGATTTCATCGACATTCGATGAAGCCGCGACACGGCATGTGCAGGTTGCTGAAATGGTGATCGAGAAAGCCAAACGCCTGGTCGAGCATAAAAAAGACGTAGTAATCTTACTCGATTCGATTACCCGTTTGGCGCGCGCGTATAACACGGTGGTACCGGCTTCCGGCAAAGTATTGACCGGCGGTGTCGATGCCAATGCCTTGCAACGGCCCAAACGCTTTTTCGGTGCGGCCCGCAATGTTGAGGAAGGCGGCTCGCTGACTATTATCGCCACCGCGCTGATTGATACCGGCTCGCGCATGGACGATGTGATTTATGAAGAATTCAAAGGCACCGGTAATATGGAAATCCATTTGGACCGGCGCATGGCCGAGAAGCGCATTTATCCGGCGATTAACGTGAATCGCTCCGGCACCCGCCGCGAAGAATTGTTGATTCCACCCGAAGTGCTGCAAAAAATATGGGTATTGCGCAAATTGCTGCACCCAATGGATGATATGGATGCAATGTCGTTTTTGCTCGATAAAATCAAGGCAACCAAGAACAATTCGGATTTTTTTGATTCCATGCGGCGGGTATAGGTTTGGATCACGGCAGTTGCACCGGCATCCGCAATAAAGGATAATACACAACTTTTTAATTTTCCCTTTTGGGATCAGTCATTGAGGAAGCAGTAAATGAAAGCAGAAATTCACCCAGACTACCAGGAGATTACCGTTACTTGCAGTTGCGGCAATGTGTTTAAAACGCGTTCGACCATGAACAAGGCTTTAAGTATCGAAGTATGTTCGCAATGTCATCCGTTTTATACCGGAAAACAGAAAATTGTGGATACTGCCGGCCGGGTTGAAAAATTCCGCCAAAAATACGGTCATTTGTCGAGCAAGTAATTTTTGATTCACCTTAAGCCGGATCGGCTGAAGATGCCTGATCGGCTTAATAATGAATCGCCAGCCAAATCGTTTCCTGATCGGGATCCGTCCAAGAAACCCGATGTTTTTTATGAGAGGGGATATTGATGAAATCGCCCTCTCCAAGCTGTACCGACGTTTGATCGTCGAACGATAGTACCGCTTGTCCTTTCAGAACCATGACCCATTCGTGTTGCGCCTGATCGTACCAAAGCGATTGCTGGCCTTTTGAAACGATCCGTTCAATCTTGATCGAATTGCTTTCGATCAAAGTCTCGAAAACTTCCGCGGATAGATCCCGTGGAATCGCTGAAAAAATGTTTTGCAGTGGCATAAAATACTCGCAGGAATTGCTGAATTAACAGGCATCGGTTTATTGTATCCCGGATTTCCCGGCAAGATCGATAGCCTGGATCGTGAAAAAGGATTGCGATATGCAACGAATTGCATTGGTGACTGGTGCATCGAGCGGAATCGGCAAAGCTACGGCTTGCTTGCTGGCGCAGCATGGTTTTTATGTGTTTGCAATGGCGCGCCGGGAACAGCGGCTGGAGCAAATCCGTTCGGATAGCATCGAACCGCTTCCGCTCGATGTAACCGATCTCGCGGCGGTTAATGCGGCGGTGGCGCATGTCATCGCAACCAAAGGCCGCATCGATGTGCTTGTCAATAATGCCGGTTACGGCCAACTGGGCACGCTCGAATGCGTCTCGATGGAAGCCGCGTATCGTCAATTCGAAGTGAACGTGTTCGGTTACGCGCATTTCATTCAAGCCGTCCTGCCGCATATGCGCGAACAACGATCGGGCTGCATCGTCAACATTTCCTCGATTCTCGGAAAAATCGCACTGCCGGGTTTCGGCTGGTACGCCGCGTCGAAACACGCGGTCGAAGCCTTATCGGAATCGCTGCGCGGCGAAGTCAAAGCGTTGGGAATCGATGTCGTTGTCATCGCGCCCGGTCTGATCAAAACCGAATTCGCCGAGAAGGAATTCGCGTTGCTCGAGACTGTTCAACATCCCCCGGTGTATCGCAATATCATCGACGGTTTGCATCGGCTGCTCGCTGGAGAACCGCAAGCACCCGGTCCGGAAATCATTGCCAGAGCAATTCTGAAAGCAGTGAACCGGTCGATCCGGCCCGTCCGGCACGCATTGCCGTGGGATTCGAAAACCGCAGTGATTTCCCGCTGGTTGTTAGGCGCGCGGCTGTTCGCCTGGGCGGTGCGAAAGCAGATGAGGATTTAAGGAAACACCGATCGATATTTGAAGCAGCGGCTGTCTATTTAATAGGCAGCCATGTACAATAGGCCGCAATGCCCTTGTAAATCCTGTCCTACCAAGACCAAATTTCTTTTAAGTCAACGGTTATTGCGTGAACAGACTGTTGACGTTTCATCGAAATCCTTCGATAAGTCCGAAAATCTGCCAGGCGCATATTCAATAATTCGAGAGAGGTTATATGTGCTGGAGTGGAGAAGCGTCGGCGGCGTTAGCGGTGGCCGGCATTGCGAGTACCGTCTATTTTTACCGGAAGGGTGAATCCGGCGTGTTATGCGCCGCGCTGGCGTACTTTTCGTTGATGGAATTGCTGCAAGCGTACACTTACACGGTGATCGATCAATGTCAGGACCCAAGAAATCAGATTGCGACTTTTCTGGGATATATGCATATCGCGTTTCAACCCTTTTTTGTCAATGCAGTCGCGATGCATTTCATCCCGGAAAACTTGCGCCGACGCATCGCACCGGCGGTTTACACATTGTGCGCTGCTGCTGCGGTCATTTTCATGATGCGGATTTATCCGTTCGATTGGGTCGTCTACTGTTATGAACGAAACTACACCATGACATTTTTCACCAGCGCAAAATTCACCATGCCTTTCTGCGGTGAACAGATTTGTTCGACCTCCGGCGATTGGCATATCGCCTGGGCCATTCCCGCCAACGGCAATGTCTTTATGGGAAATGTTTACGGTTACACCGCCTTTGTGCTGCCGTTGCTGTACGGGTCCTGGAAAATGGTGAGTTATCACTTCCTGTCGGGACCGTTGCTGGCGTACATGACCACGAACGACTTGAACGAAGGGGTGGCGGTGTGGTGTCTGTACTCCATCGGATTGCTGTTACTGATGATTAAAACGCCGGTGCGGCGCTATCTGTATGTTAAAAGCTGGTACGGATTGCCGCTGCCGAAATTTCTGCGCACGCCCCCGCAAACTTGAATGTCAATCGAGCATAAGCGCGGTGGCGATACATTTCCGCTACGGTTTCGCGAGCGGAAGCTGGGGCGGGAGGTTGATGGGGATCTCGGTCGATTCGTTCAAATGCTCGATTTTTAAAGCCACAGATTGAGCGGTTACCGGAATGACAAACTCGATCTCCCCCTCTTCAGCGCTGCGGCTGTGCAGCAGCTTGTTCAATCCGCTCACCGGCGCGAGGGGTGCGCCGTCAACCAGCAACCGGAAAGATTCATCCCAGAAATTGACCGGGTAACGGTCGTTATTCGTCATGCGCACAGTAAACCGCAGACTCAGTTTTTCCACGTTATAACGGTCAAGCTGGACTGCCAGAATTTTGTATACCGCATTGCCCAAGCGCACTTCAGATCCGGCGGCAAGCGCAATTGAGGTTTGTGCAACTTCACTTTTGGAAGAGGACGCTGTATTAGGCCGTGCATTGGGTGCCGCATCCGATTGAACCGTTTCCGGTTGGGCAAGAGAACCGCTCGGAGCTTGTGGCGCATGCCCGCTATCCTTATCGAGAAATCCGGTCTGGTGTAACGCCACGATCATGCCGGTCGCGGCGGTAATCAAACCCGCCGTCGCCGACAATAATCCGGGAACGGTTTGCCACCATTTTTGTGATTTCTGCTCGTCAGTCATTGAATTTCGCCCTCGCGATTATTGGGGTCTGTTGGATCAATCCAGAATAAATCCGCTTACCGGCGGTTTCCGTCGCGCATCCTTTGCCATGCTATGCCATCAAGCGTACAATTTTTGCGCAGTTCCGGTTGATCATGTAAACCAATTTACCAGATGATGCAGACTCTGTCAGCTGAGCGGCTACCGCCCAGTTGTAAGGTGCAATAAGCAAAGCGCATTGCACCATCAAAGTTATCTATCATTGGTGCAATGCGCTTTGCTTATTGCACCTTACGGATTAATCCACTCCGCACATTGGATAACCACGCGATACCCGTCGGGATCCTCGAAAGTCCGGCCCTCGCGTTCCCAATAGGGATTCAGGGAGGGAACTGGTTTAAAATCGGCATCCAGCATCGCTTGGCAACGCGATTCCCATTCACTGCGGTTGGGGAGATAGAAAACCAGCAGATCTTCAGGCGTAGGGGTTGGCGCAACCGGGTGGGTGCGGCAGTAGGTGAATTCGAGATGATAGCCTGCGCCGGGAAAGCCGAGCATCACCCCGTCGAAACCATCGTGATCATCAAATTGACCAACCCGGACAAACCCAAGACCAGCCTGGTACATCGCATCGCTTCGGGAAAGGTCGCTGACGGGGCGAGCTACCCGGAAATGTGTGAACATAATGGAGACTCTCTCTTGTCTGGTGAATTAAGTTCAAATGCCATCAAACAAAAGTTGCTGGCGATATCGCGAACCGTTCGCCCAATGCCCGGATTTGACGAATGTTGAACTCGCGTTTGCCGGCTAAGCTCATTGCTGGATGATTCTCGTCGCCCGATGCCTCTTCCAGCAATGCATTCAACAATGCGATCATGCGATCGTAATGTATATCATCGCGAATGGGTGCAATGTCGGTTCGGTTGCGGAATTGTTCCCAAACGGGAAGCAACTGTTTCAGATCGATGGAAGCAGTCATGATTTCCAGGCGCCTTCGCCGCCGATCCACAATTAAATTTTCAAATCGATGATGGATTAAGCCGGAATAACCTGAACACCGGAATTTATGCCTGCACTTCGCAGCCGCTTGTCGTTCGTTGCGAGCGGAAGGCCATGCCGGATGGCAAGCTCCAAATAAGTAGCATCGTAAGTCGTCAGGTTTTGAGCACGGGCAAGAGCGAGAATTTCGTGCAAAGCGCGAGGCGATGTCTCATTGTCGATGCTGATGGGTAAATCACCAATCAACTCGAGCCGGATTGAAACGTCGGCGGGCATGATCCTTCCCCTGCGCTCCGCCTGTATCATGACATTCCCCAATTCCAGATACCATAGGGACGGCACTAATGCCCCTTCATCGCGGACACGTTCCAGCAACGCATCGCAAGTATCCGATGCTTCGTCTTCAAAACACCAGGCGACGGCAATCGAGCAATCAAGAACAAACCCGGTCATCGGCGACCTTCGTCACGCAGCGTTTGCCACGAAGTACCATCAAGGGTGCAGTTTTTGCGCAGCACCTTTAATTTTGAAATTGCGGAATCGATTCGCGACCGGTCTGTAACATTTACAGGAACCAGCCGTGCCAAAGGTTTGCCGTGACGGGTAATAATGATTTCCTCGCCCTGGGCTACCCGCTCCAGCAACGACGATAAATGGGTTTTGGCTTCAAAGGCGCCGACAGTAATCATCGCTTAGCTCTCAATTCTGGTTGATCTTATAAACCAGTTTAACAGATGGTGCTGGTTCTGTCAGTTTGTTGAGCCGAGTCATAAGTTATGGGCATGGGCGCGACTATTTCAAGTTGTAAGGTGCAATAACCGGAGGGCATTGCACCGGTTTTCGATCATTTTGATGGTGCAATGCGCTTTGCTTGTTGCACCTTACTTGTGAACGCGAAACGTGTTGTTTTATAAAAGCGCGGCACCCCAATCTGCTGTGCAGCGTCAACCGTTCAGATGAATGAGTTCACCGGTAAACCTCGCGGCGATGACCGATTCTAATAACCAATATTGTCAATTGTTCATCATGCACTTCGTATACAACGCGATAAGAACCGATGCGAATGCGGCGTAGTCCGGAATATTCTCCCTTGAGCACGCCACCGGCTGCCGGGTTTGTTTTGAGTTGATCAATCGCTTCGATAATGCGAAGCCGATCCGCATAGGTTATGTTTTTTAATGACTTAAGCGCACTTTGCTTAATGCTGACGGAGTAATTCATGCTTTGCGGTTTCCCAATCTAACACCGGGTCAGCCGGATCGCGCAAAACTTCTACGGCACGGGAAATATCTTCAAAATCGTCGAGGTAATATTCGACAGCCTGTCTGATCACATCGGCACGCGTGCGATGCAATTTTGTCGCCGCCTCATCGAGGGCGGCAATCAATTCATCCGGTAATCTTGCGGATATCTGGCTCATTTCAGGTTCCTTGCGCTAGTTTGATGTCAATGTAATTCATTGAGTGTCACAATAGCGTAAGCTGATACATTTTGCAATTAAAATACGATTTGCGCTTTATGGATTGCCATTGTTGATCCTGGATGACGCAAGCTTATCCAGGCGACCTGCCCAAGGATTGCGATGGTTTTATTGCATTCCTAACACCTTTTTCAACGCCAACTTCCAGACACGCATCTGCTATAGTTATTGGAAACACCATAACGAAATGTTCCGGCACATTTTTGCGAAATGCCAATTTGCCGGTTCAATCGCGAGATACAGTTCGAGAATTCCGGTGAATTATATTTGAAACCCAGTTTGGAGCAATGGTTGACCATGCTCCGTCGCTGCTCCTCGAAAGACACACAACCCGACATGATGACAACAACACCAACCATAACACCCAATTTCCAGATCGACCATTTACTGTTCATGACCACACCTCGTTTCGTAGATTGATGCTGGAACTATGTCTCAATCCCGATGAACACATCGTGAACCTACGGGAAAAACTGTAATGGTTAATAATCCCGGATACGATTTAAGGTTGTAGCGAGACCTTTGCGCGGTGTCATGAGCGGTGCGAGAATAAGGCAAAAATTTGCGAAAAAGCGGAGTTTACACGGAGTAAATGCGCATTTTTCGCGAATTTTTAACGCGATTATCGTGCTGCGTAGTAGCCGTGCAAAAGTCTTGCAGCATGAGGAAACCTTGAGGAGGCGTTCATTGGAAAAGCAACGGAGCCTTACTTTCCGGACGGGGGCATAGCCCGTAGATTGAGTTGAACGAAATGAAGCCAAACGGCTGGGGATTACGTTGATGTTGGGGTTTGCTTCACACCAGCATACGAGTTGTTGATCCTGGATGACGCAAGCTTATCCAGGCTACTTGCTGATAATTTTCATGAAAGCAGTTTATCTCATTGTGAGATGAATGCAAAGACTGATCCGTTACCGAAAAAGGATTGGTACAAGGTTGGGTTGAATGAAATGAAACCCAACGATTGGCGATTTCATTGATGTTGGGGTTCGTACCTCACCCCAACCTACGAACTATTCGAGACCAGTGAAACGGACGTGCATTGCATGACCGCGCCATAGTGGAACTGCTTGTTCCTCTTGCGACTGGAACGGTTGGTTAGTACTTACAAGAGCAACAGATGCGAAATGGCCTATTCGACTCATCCGAGAGCATTGGTTTGCGATAGCTTGCCAATTACTGGGTCGGGGTGCTTGGTTTTCTGGGAACTTGATTGTTCTGATTACAACCCATTCTGGCCCTTTGCTATTACCGACGAACCAAATAGCGGGATCAACTTCTGGATTACCTTGCCAAGATATGATTTGGTAGCCTTGCTTTTCTAGGTAATCTTTAACAACTTGTACCGCCATATCCTGGAGCTCCCACGGAGTCATTTCGATTTTCTCTTCCGTGACTAAGGATATTGGGTCAACCGGTTTCTTCGTTTTCGCGTCGATAAGACTCCATCCACTTCTATCGGGCACCCACTCACCGCCGAAGAATTTCTTCTTCATTGGGAGTAGACAAGCATGGCCGCGATTTCCTTCAGCCACAGCCAGCAGCCCACGGACACTTCCTGGTCCATGGATTTTTCCATCAATATCCTCAATTCTGATGAAGAACAGTTGGTTTCCAAGGCGAAAAGAAAGGTGCTCAAGGAATGGTGGATATGGATGAGCACGAAGCCACGATTGAATCCCACCCTCGACTTGATTGTTAAGGTGTATACCCGCGCTCTGCCATATCTTCAAGAACTCCTCGGTCATTTCTTGTATTTCAATGTTGTGCATAGAATCTCCAACCTTTTATAGCTTGGGTGGCAGGATCGTCTAATTAGAATAGACGCCCGGAATGACGCAATCAATTACATCACAAAAGAAATTTAGTGCGGTATCGGTCATGACATCTCCTTATTTATAAATCTATTTACCAAATTTTTCTGCCTGGTTACCATCAAGCCAAACTTGATTATAACAACAAGCTGGATATCGCGATGTTATCGACGCATAGCCAATCTGATCTTCTCCAACACCCGTAACACCGTTTTCCTCGGCGCCCCGATATTCAACCGCATAAATCCGCTGCCTTCCTGGCCGAATTGCACGCCGGGATTCAGGCCGACTCCGGCTTGGTGGATGAAGAAGTGTTTCAGTTCGGCGTCGGTCAGATTCATGGTACGGCAATCGAGCCATAGCAGGTAGGTGCCTTCGGCTGGGATGGCTTTGATTTCTGGCAAATGTTCGGCGAGGTACGATTGGACAGTATCACGCGTGTCGCGCAAATAGATTTTTAGTGCTTCCAGCCAGGCTTCGCCGCCGCGGTAGGCGGCTTCGAAGGCGGTGACGCTGAACGGGTTGGAGGCGCTGACGTGCAGGCTGTTGAAAACCTGATTGATGGCATTGCGCATCGTTTTGTCGGGAACGATCAGCGCCGACAGGTTCAGGCCGGGGATGTTGAAGGTTTTGCTCGGGGCGACGGCGGTGATGACGGAGTACTGATCGGTTGCCCGCGCGGCGAGTACGTGGTGTTGCTGGCCGGGGTAGAGCAGGTCGTGGTGGATTTCGTCAGAGAGAATGACCAAATTGTGTGCTGCGGCAAGTTGCAGCAATCGTTCCAGTTCTTCCGGTTGCCACACACGTCCGACCGGGTTGTGCGGCGAGCACAGCAGCAGGAATTTGGCTTGTTGGGCGCATTGTTCCAGATGGTCGAAATCGATGGTGTAGCGGCCGTTGTCGAGCCGCAGCGGGTTTTGCATCAGCTTGCGGCCGGTTTGCGTGGCGGCGGAGAAAAACGGGAAATACACCGGCGGCTGGATGATGATGGCGTCGCCCGGCTGCGTCAGCGCCATCACGGCAGCGTTGATCGACGGCACCACGCCGGGGCACATCACGATCCAGTCGTGTTGTACTGTCCAGCCGTGCCGCCGTTGCAGCCAGCCGATCAGCGCCTCGTAAAGACTATCGGGAAACAGCGTGTAACCGTAGATCGGGTGTTGCGCTCGCTCGGTCAGCGCTTGCGTGACGGCGGGCGGGGCGGCGAAGTCCATGTCCGCCACCCACGCCGGGATGACGTCGGTCCTGCCGAACACCGCCAAGCGGCTGTCGTATTTGACGCTGTGCGTGCCTGTGCGATCGATTTCCCGGTCGAAATCGAACGCGTCGCTCAAGCGATGCGCTCCCAGATCGTGACTTCCGCCAGCGTGTGCTGGAATTTGCGCTTGGTTTCGCGGATCACGAACGGCACCGCTTGCGGCCCTTGAATCAGGCGGAAGTGGGGGCCGAGCATTTCTTTCAAACCGTCGAGCGTGGTGAAATTCTCGCCGTCGCGCTTGAAGCCGCCGATCCACGCTTCTTTTTTGGTATGCTCGGTGAGCCAGGTGTACGGCGACGTGATCATTAACAGACCGCCCGGATTGATGCGGGTGTGGATGCCGGTGAGCAACTTGGCCGGATCGTACAAGCGGTCGATCAGGTTGGCGGCGAGGATCAGGTCGTAACCGGTGAAAATCGGCTTCAGATTGCAGGCATCGCCCTGGAAAAACTCGACCTTGTGCTTGACGTGATCCAATCCCAGATTGCTGAGTGTGCGCTCCTTGTACGACACCAGCTCGCCTTCGTCGGTCAGGGTGTAACGTAAAATCCCTTGCTGAGCCAGTTGCACGCCTTGGCCGATGAAGCGCGCGGAAAAATCGACGCCGGTGACGTGATCGAACACTTTGGCCAGCTCGAAGGTCGAGCGGCCGGAGGCACAGCCTAAATCCAGTGCGGTGCGGTGAGGGCGGTTGCCCATCGCGGCGATGGCGATTTCCGCCAAGGCCTTGGAGAAATTCGGCACGTCGAAATAGGTGTCGCCGTAATGAAACTCGGCGTATTCCGACAGCAATTTGTCGGTTTCATAATTCGATGTTGGCAATGTCGCCGGTGCGTCCGATACCACGTAGCGGAAACCGGCGTGCTGGAAGAAATGCCGGCGGAATGCGTAGCGCGAGCTGCGAATCGATTCGTTGCCGCAAGCGATCCACGAACCGCCTTTGATCAGGTTGTGCTGATTGTCGAACGTTGGCGTGGTGAAATCGTCGTACAGCGGGTGCACGTCGAAGCCTTCGAACGGATACGTCGGTGTTTCGGTCCATTGCCAGACGTTGCCGACGATGTCGAAAAACTCGCCGTGCGCAAATTCGGTGACTGGACAGCTCGACGCGTAATAATCCAGGTGCAAGTTGCCGGTTGCTTTGCGCTCGAAAGGCACTTCGCAAAGCCCGGCGACGTCGTACAGCCGGTACCATTCGTCTTCGGTCGGCAGCCGCACCGGCTGTTTCGTCGTTTCGGCTTTCCAGTTGCAGAACGCTTTGGCTTCGTGATAATTGACTTCGACCGGCCAGTCCCACGGCATCGGCACTTCCTCGGTCATCAGGCGCAGATACCAATCGTTGCCCTTTTTAACCCAAAACGTCGGGTGCTCGGCTTGCGTGAATTGCCGCCACGAGCGGCCTTCTTCCGGCCAGTAACTGCCGGTGCGGTAGCCGCCGGCTTCGACAAACGCCAGGAATTCCTGATTGCTGACTAAATACTTGCTGGCCTGAAACGCAGCGATATCGGCGCTGTGCAGACCGTATTCGTTATCCCAGCCGTAATGCTGCTGATTGGTTTTGGTTTTATGCAGCGTGACCGTTCCGGCGGCAACCGGCACCAGTGAATTCTGCGGCGCTGCGCCGGATTTTCGGCACGGCTGCCAGTCCGGGTGCGGCTGTACGAAATGCAGCGCATGCTGGCGGATCAATACCGACGACGTTTCGAGGTGGATGCGCTCGTGCTCGATCCCCATGACAATCGGCCACCATGAACTTTCCCAGGTGATCGGCAAGACCAACGGCATCGTTGAAATCAGTTTGTCGACCAGCGCGCGCATGGATTTCCGGTAGGCGCGCACTTCGTCGACCGTCGGCCAGTCATAATGGGTGCTATCGAGATCGTCCCAGCTCATTTCGTCGACGCCAACGGCGAAAATCGACTCCAATCGCGGATTGATGCGCTCGCCGATCAATCCGGCGAGAATCAGCTTGTTGACGAAGAATGTGGCGGTGTGGCCCAAATAAAAAATCAGCGGATGACGCAGCGAGATCGGTTTTTTATAGTACGCTTCGTCATTGCGCAACGTTTCGAAAAGTTGCTCGTAGCGATCCAGCGTGGTGTGGAAATAACTGCGGATCTCTTCACGTTTCAGGTTGATATCGTCGCCATCGAGCAACGGTGTTCTTTGGAATAAGGGTTGTGACATATTCTATTGTTTAGCAATTTACTCAGTTATTGACCGGTATTATAACGCCTTGAACTTGCTAGACGATAACAAATCGGGACAAAAGTCACTTTTACTGACCGGAATGTTATGGAATCGGTGATTAAAGTGAAAAAACCATGCTGTTTTGAAGGAAATAGGCGAAATTAACTGTATTTTAGTTTAATGACATTTTTCTAAATTGCAACAATCCATCTTGAATAAAAATACGCTTGTTTTAGTTTGCAAGCGGCCTGCGCCTGGCGTTGGCAAGCAAAGACTGGCGGTAAAACTGGGGCAGGAAACCGCGTTTCGGATTGCGGAGGGATTGCTGGCCTGCGCGTTGGAAGATGCGGCGGAATGGCCGGGGCCGGTGGCGATTGCGCCCGCTAGTGGGGAGGATGCGGATTGGGCGCGTTCGTTACCCATCGCTCATGCTTCAACGGTTATGGTGGTGGTGCAAACAGCGGGCAATCTCGGGCAACGGTTGAACGCGTTGGATCGCACGTTGCGGTCGCAAGGCATGCACCACTTGTTTTTTATCGGCAGCGACGCGCCGGGATTGCTTGCAACCGACTATGCAGCGATGCGGGAGGCGCTGCAGCACGCAGATGTTGCGTTAATTCCTGCGACTGACGGCGGCGTGGTGCTGATGGCGAACCGCAAGCCTTGGCCCGATATGTCGGCCTTGCCCTGGAGTTCGGACCGGCTGGGGGAAGCTTTGACCGGATTGTGCCGCCAGGCCGGGCATTCGGTAAGCGCCGTTGGGCATGGTTACGATGTGGATGAGTGGGGGGATGTCGTGAAGCTGGCGGCTTCGTTGCGGCAGGACCCGCGGCCTGCACGGCGCGCGTTGCTGCAGCGAGTGAATGGAATTGTTTCAGAATGGGGTGAGGAGGGTGTTTAAATTCAGCATCGTGATACCGTGCTATCGCGACGAGACGCCATTGGCGAGGTTGCTGGAGCAATTACGACGGTTGCCGCATCAGCCTGACGAAATCATCGTTGTCGATGCGGCGGACAGTATCCGTTGTGCGCAGCTTTGCGAGCAATCAGCGGTAATCCGGTTGGTCAGCGAGCCGTGCCGCGGGTTGCAACTAGGCATCGGCGCGGCAAAAGCCCGGGGCGATGTACTATGGTTTCTGCACGCCGATGCGCAACTAGCAGCCGATCCGCTGGCGGCGATGGCCGCGGCGATTCAACGCGGCGCGATCGGCGGTTATTTCCGCTTCCGCTTTGCCAATCCACGTGCCTGGCCGGCGGCGATTCTGGAACCGGCCATCGCGTTGCGTTGCCGTTTAGGCGTGCCGTATGGCGATCAAGGAATTTTCATGCAGCGGACGGTTTATCATCAAGCGGGCGGCCACGCGCCCTGGCCCTTGTTCGAAGAAGCGCCTTTAGTGAAAGCAGCGCGGCGTTTGGGACGGTTTGTCGCGTTGCCGGAGCCAATTTTTGTTGATTCGCGCCGTTGGCAACGCGACGGCTGGTGGCGGCGCAGTTTGAAAAATCGCTGGCTGGCACTGAGATTCATGAGCGGTGCGGCGCCGCAGGATTTGGCCGCACATTACCATTCTAAAAATGGTTCGTGAATGACATAATGAGACCTTTGCACGGTTACTACGCGGCACGATAATTGCGTTAAAAATTCGCGAAAAATGCTCATTTACCTCGTGTAAACTCCGCTTTTTCGCAAATTTTTGCCTTATTCTCGTACCGCTCATGACACCGTGCAAAGGCCTCATAATGATGAAAAATTCTCGATTGAAAGGATCGCTATGCAAGAAGCGGTGCAAAAATATTACAGCGAAACGCTGACCAGCAGCCGGGATCTGCAGACCAATGCGTGTTGCACCGATGCTGCGTTGCCGCATTTTGTCAGACCGTTGCTGGCGCGGGTGCACACCGAAGTGCTGGCGCGTTATTACGGTTGCGGCCTGGTGCTGCCGGAGCTTCTGGAGGGACTGACGATCCTCGACTTGGGTTGCGGCGCGGGACGCGATGTGTACGTGCTGTCGCAACTGGTTGGGGAAAAGGGGCTGGTGATCGGCGTGGATATGACCGAGGCGCAACTCGCGGTTGCGCGCCGGCATGAGAAATACCATCAAAAAGCATTCGGCTACAAGCGTGGCAACGTGCGCTTTCTGCATGGCGACATTGAACGCCTGGACGAACTTGAGCTGGCCGATGCCAGCGTGGATTTGATCGTATCGAATTGCGTCATCAATCTGGCAACGGATAAAGCGGCGGTATTGCGTGAGGCGTTCCGCGTGCTGAAGCCGGGCGGTGAATTATATTTTTCCGATGTTTACAGCGACCGGCGCATTCCGGCGGAATTGACGCGCGATCCGGTGCTATACGGCGAATGCCTGAGCGGCGCATTGTATTGGAACGATTTCTTGCAATTGGCGCGCAAGCACGGCTTTACCGATCCGCGCCTGGTCGATGACCGTCCGGTTACAATCGACAATCCGGCGTTGACGGAGAAAACCGGCAATATCCGCTTTTATTCCGCGACCTACCGCTTATTTAAACTGCACGATCTGGAATTGGCGTGTGAAGATCACGGGCAATCCGTGGTGTATCGCGGCACCATTCCGTACCATGCGCATGCTTTCCAGCTGGATAAACATCATCTTATCGAAACCGGCAGACAATTCCCGGTTTGCGGCAACACCTGGCGCATGCTGCACGATACACGCTTTGTCGGACATTTTGATTTTTACGGGGATTTTGACCGGCATTTTGGTATTTTTCCCGGTTGCGGCATGGGCATTCCATTCGCCGAAACTGCAACGGGAGAACAGAAAGGCGGGTGTTGTTGAATATGGAAGCGGCCGGTTTTCCCGTTGGCGGCAATCAGCTTTCGCGTTCCAAATCCTGGTATGTGACAGCCGATGAAAAACCGCGTGGCTATATTCGCGCCCATGCGCTGGATGAGTTGTGGTTGCATACCGGCACGGCTTGTAATTTGTCGTGCCCTTTCTGCCTGGAAGGCTCGAAACCCGGTGATGACCGCCTGCAATTGATGCGTTTTGACGATGCCAAGCCTTATATCGATGAAGCCTTGACGCTGGGTGTCAAGCAATTTTCCTTTACCGGAGGTGAGCCGTTCATAAACAAGGATTTGATTCACATCCTGGATTATGCGCTGCAGCATCGGCCCTGCATGGTATTGACCAACGCCACCGAACCTTTGATGAAGCGCTTGTCGCAATTGCACGCTTTGCTCGAATCTCCGCAAGCATTGCATTTCCGTATCAGTCTCGATCATTTTTCAGCGGAAGCGCATGATAAAAATCGCGGAGCAGGCATGTTCTCAATGGCATTGGACGGACTGAAAGCATTACATGCGATGGGCTTCAGTGTATCGGTTGCGAGCCAGAAAATTGCCGGGATGCCGCCTAATAAAGTAGCGGAATGCTTTACGGAGGTTTTTCGCGGCGCCGGTTTGCCGGCGGATCTGCCGCGCATCGAGTTTCCGGAATTTTATCCACCCGGCATTACCGTTACTGCGCCACAGATCACCCAAAGCTGCATGACCGATTACCTCACGGAGAAAACACGCCGCGGGTTTATGTGCGCATTCAGCCGCATGGTGGTGAAAAACGGCGGTAAATGCAAAGTGTATGCGTGCACGCTGGTCGATGACGATACCGATTACGCGCTCGGAGAAACATTGGCCGAAAGCCTGCAAGTACCGGTCAGCATGAAACATCACCGCTGTTACAGTTGTTTTCAGTTTGGCGCGACTTGCAGTGAAATGAAGCGTTAAACAATGAGACACCGTGAGTGGCTGCTGATTTTTCTGGGCTTACTGACCGGTTTATTTTTTGTTTTGGATTTCGAGCGTTTTTTCACGCTGCAAATGCTGGCAGAGCAGCGTGAAGCCCTGCAGCAAGCGTATCAGGATGATCCATTCGCGGTGATCGGTATGTTTTCGGTCATCTATATCGTCATGGCGGCCTTGTCGTTTCCCGGTGCGGCAGTTATGAGCTTGGCCGGCGGCGCTCTGTTCGGGGTATGGATCGGGGTGCCGGTGGTGTTGATCTCGGCAACCATTGGCGCCACGCTGGCATTCTGGATGGCGCGGTATTTGTTGCGCGATGCCGTGCAGCGGCGCTTCGGCGATCGCTTGGCAACGGTCAATCAAGGTTTGGAGCGCGATGGCGCGTTCTATTTATTCTCTTTGCGTTTGGCGCCGGTTTTCCCATTCTTTTTGATCAACTTGCTAATGGGATTGACCACTTTATCCAGCGTCACATATTTCTGGGTCAGTTTAATCGGTATGTTCGCCGGAACAGTCGTGTATGTGAATGCTGGGACACAATTGGCGGCCATCAATCAATTGTCGGATGTGATGTCACCGGAGTTGATTGCGTCATTTACGCTGTTGGCATTGTTTCCGTGGTTGGCGCGCTGGGGTATTGAACGAGTTAAAATCCGGTGGTTGTATGCGCGCTGGCCGAAGCCCGCGCAGTTTGACCGGAATCTGGTGGTGATCGGCGCCGGTGCCGCGGGATTGGTCAGCGCCTATATCGCCGCCGCCGCACGCGCCAAAGTAACGCTGATCGAACGCCACAAGATGGGCGGCGATTGCCTCAATTACGGCTGTGTGCCATCGAAAGCGCTGATTCGCACTGCCACGTTTCTACAGCAAGCAAGAAATGCCGCTGCGCTGGGAATTCAACAAGCCGATGTGACTTATGACTTTGCAGATGTAATGGCGCGGGTGCAACGGGTGGTCAAAGCCGTTGAGCCACATGACTCAGTGGAACGTTACACTCATCTCGGCGTGGAAGTGCTGCACGGCGACGCAACCATCGTATCGCCGTGGGCGGTGGCGGTGAACGGTCAAACGCTGACGACGCGCGCCATCGTCATTGCGACCGGTGCGCGTCCGCTGGTGCCGGACATACCGGGATTGCAAGCCGTGCGCTACTACACCTCCGATACCATCTGGACATTGACTGAGCGGCCGCAGCGGCTGATCGTGCTAGGTGGCGGTCCGGTCGGGTGTGAACTGACGCAAGCGTTTGCACGGCTGGATTGTACGGTTACGCAAATTGTGCGCAGCGATTTGTTGCCGCGCGAAGATGCCGATGCCGTGGCGCTGGTGAAGGTGGCGCTACAAGCCGATGGCGTGACCCTGTTGACGCATACCGAGGTGTTGCGTTGCGAGCGGCGGGACGGCGGGCAATTCTTGTCAATACGCAAGCAAGACGGCGAAGAAATGAAACTGCCGTTTGATGCATTGTTATGCGCGGTTGGCCGGGTGGCGCGCACCGAAGATTTCGGCCTGGAGCAACTCGGCATTGCGATTTCCCCGCAGCGCACGATCGAAACCAATGGTTGGCTGCAAACCGTTTATCCCAATATTGTCGCGTGCGGCGATGTTGCCGGTCCGTATCAGTTCACGCACACCGCCGCGCATCAGGCGTGGTATGCCTCGGTGAATGCGTTGTTCGGTTCGCTCAAACGCTTCAAGGTCGATTATTCCGTGATTCCGTGGGTAACTTTCACAGACCCGGAAGCTGCGCGGGTAGGTTTGTCGGAAAAGGAAGCGCAAGCACGGCATATTGCTTACGAAGTGACGCGCTTTGATCTCTCCGAATTGGATCGCGCCATTACCGACGAAGCAGCGTATGGTTTTATAAAAGTGCTGACCGTACCGGGCAGCGATCGTATTCTCGGTGTCAGCATCGTCAGCAAGCATGCCAGCGATTTGCTGGCGGAGTTTGTGCTGGCAATGCAGCACGGATTGGGTTTAAACAAGATACTGAGCACTATCCACGCCTACCCGACCTGGGCGGAAGCGAATAAATACGCAGCCGGAGCCTGGAAACACGCGCATGCGCCGCAACGATTGCTGAAATGGCTGGAGCGGTATCACGCGCGGCGGCGGGGAAAGGCTGCGCCCGCAGAAGACGCTTAGGGAAATGCTGATTAATCCGGCGAACGAAATGAAGCACGAGGCGCACGGAACGCAGCAACCGAGACATATCAACAAGATAGGCGAGTGAGCGAGTACCGTGCAACGAAGTGATTCGTTCGTGCAGTCAATTAATCAGTATTTCCTTAGTTGACAAAAATCTCCGATACATTCTCCATCTTGCCATTGACCATCTCGCTGAAAGTCTGGTCGATGCTGGCATTCGGCAGACGCTTGATCAGTACTTTTTCACCCATGTTTCCGGATTCCCTGAGTTGCAAGCGGTGGCGCGAGTGCTCTTGCATCGGAATGGCGGCGGATGATTGCAGCACGAGTGCTTCACGCTGTCCTGGCAAGGTGACGTTGCCGATGGATTTGAATTGCACGGCGTTATCCAGGTCAGCGATGTAGATTGCGCGTTTGGACAGTTCGCCGAGAACATAGTAATTCCAGTATGTCTGGTTGGCGTCGAAGCGGATAAAGAATTTGCGCGCAGCAGGATCCAGTGTGTCGGAGCATAATCCCTGCGCATCGGCGTTGATGTTCATTTGCACGATGAACGCGGGTTTTATGAGCAGATCCTTGCGATCCAGAATGCTTGCCAGCGGTTCAGCCGCGATATCAGTCCATGAATCTTTCGCAACCGTTGATCCGCTATGCAGCAATTGTTTGCCTGCATCGTCCCGGGTGATCGCGCGGTTGTCGAAAAAAAGCACCGCCTGATCGGGCGGTGCGCCAGGCGCTGTGTAGCGCAGAAAATTGGGGTCTTTGGCAAGGACTTTGAAAGTCAATGTCAGGTTATCGGCGGCATGAAGACGCAGAATGCCGATGTTGTCGTGATCGAAATAAACCGCCACGCCGCTTTCGGAAGATTTGAGCAGCAAACCGGCATTGCGCAGCAGCGCGAGGCTGGATGCGGTCGGAACAAATTCGAGCATTTTGCAATTGTGCCCGGAGAAATAGGCGTGTTCCACGGTGATGCTAAAGAGCGGACGGTAAGTACCCATAGTCTGATCAGTCCATGTTTTTTACATCACGAGATCTTTGCACGGTACGATAATTGCGTTAAAAATTCGCGAAAAATGCTTATTTACCCCGTGTAAACTCCGCTTTTTCGCAAAATTTTGCCTTATTCTCGTACCGCTCATGACGCCGTGCAAAGGTCTCATCACGATTATTTAACCAACGGTTTAGGTTCGCCGACAACCGCGGTACGGCCCACGATATCTTCGGTGTCGAATGCCACCATGCGGACGCGATAGAGAATCGAGGGCAGATACTTGCCGCCCAAAGCCCCCCACAAATTGCTCAAGTCCTGAATGGAAAGGTTTTCGATATCCAGAATCAGCTTTTCGATGCGTGAGTCCAGTTCAGGCACCGATTGACGGTTGATTACATGATTTTTCTGGAAGAAACTGATGGTGCTGGATAGGAATTTTAACGCTTCGGGATAATTGTTGCCGGTGAAATTAGCCGTCATCATCAAGTAGATGTTGAAATAGAGCGGCAGGCTGCTTTGCACCTCGCGGTCGCCGACTTCGTGAAGATTGACGTTGCGGAACGGAACCGCATCCTTCTCGATATTGACTAGAAAAATGACCAGCTTGTTATTGACGTTGGCGGCGACGGTGCCATCCATTTCCAGTAAATTGGAAACCACTACGACATCTTCGCCGAGGTTATAGATGCGGCGGAAGTGCTGATTCAGTTGTGTTGCGAGCAGTTGTACGGTCACATTGATCATAGCGGAACGCAATATAAAGAGTGGAAAAGGTTAACGCCGTTTTCGCCCGAGCAGCGAACCGAGCAAGCCGCGCGTGATTTCACGGGCGATTGAAGAACCGACGGAACGGGCTGCGCTTTTTGCGAAGGCATCGATCATGCCATCGCGCCGCCCGCCGCGTTTGCCGGTCGAACCCAGCAATAAATCACCCAGCTCGGCCAATACGCCTGTACTTGCGGCATTGGCAGGATCGGTGGTTTTGGAAGATTCGTCGCGGGTGCTTTCAACGTCAGCGCGTGCTTGCAGGATTTCATACGCACTTTCACGGTCAACGGCTTGATCGTAGACACCGGCTACGAGCGAGGATTGCATCAATTGCTGGCGCTCCTGCGTTGAAATGGGTCCGGTTTGGCTGGCCGGCGGCAAAATGAATGCGCGTTGCGTGATGCCCGGCGTACCATCGGCATCGAGAAACGAAACCAACGCTTCGCCGACGGACAGTTCCAGGATCGCTTGTTTGACGTTTAACTGCGGGTTGGGGCGCATGGTCTCGGCAATGGCATTGACCGCTTTTTGATCGCGCGGCGTAAACGCGCGCAGTGCGTGTTGGATGCGGTTGCCGAGCTGCGCCAGGATCTTTTCCGGGATATCCAGCGGGTTTTGCGTGACGAAATAGATGCCGACCCCTTTGGAGCGGATCAAGCGCACGACTTGTTCGATTTTTTCCAGCAACGCGGGCGAAGCCATATCGAACAGCAGATGCGCTTCGTCAAAAAAGAATACCAGTTTCGGTTTGTCACGATCACCGCATTCTGGCAGTTGATCGTATAGCTCGGATAACAGCCATAGCAGAAAGCAACTGTAGAGCCGTGGCGAGTTGAGTAATTTTTCGGCAGCGAGGATATTGATGACACCTTGACCGTCGATGGTTTGCATTAAATCGTCGATAGCAAGCATCGGTTCGCCGAAGAACCGGTCACCGCCCTGTGTTTCGATTTGCAGCAAGGATCGCTGAATCGCACCGATCGAAGCGGATGAGACATTGCCATATTGGGTTTTAAGCGCATCCGCATGATCGCCGGCAAACTGCAGCAATGCGCGCAAGTCTTTCAGATCGAGTAGGAGCAAGCCGTGATCGTCGGCTACTTTGAATACCAGTGATAATACGCCTTCCTGGGTTTCATTCAGGTTCAGCAAGCGTGATAGCAGCAACGGCCCCATGTCGGAAATCGTCGCGCGCAGCGGGTGGCCGTTTTCCTGCAGCACATCCCATAAAGTTACCGGAAAGCCCTGCCAGACAGGTTCGCTCAGTTGCAATTTTTCCAGGCGTGTTCGCAGTTTGCCGGACAGCGATCCGGGTTTGCTGATACCCGTCAGATCACCTTTAATATCGGCCATAAAGACCGGCACGCCGATACTGGAAAAGCTTTCCGCCATTTTTTGCAGCGTCACGGTTTTGCCGGTACCGGTTGCGCCGGTAATACAGCCATGCCGCGTTGCCATCGCGGGCAAGAGCTCGAGCTCTGCGTTATTGGTTGTAGCGATAATCAATGAATTCACTATCTTGTCAATTAAAAAATACTGTCGCGGCTAATTGTATGTCAAACTTCAGTAAAGATAATAACAACATGCTCGTGGATGGGTACAATTTTGTGTATCCCAAAGGATTATTTGTTCGAAGCGCAGCGCTTCTTGACTACTGGCAGGATATTTGCGTGAATAAAAAACTGATTTGCGGCGATATTGGCGGCACCAAAACCATTTTGCAATTGGTCGAAATCACCGCAGGCAACGGGCGAGAACGGTTGATTCAACGCTATCATAGCGCCGATTTCACGTCCTTTTCCGAGATCCTGAAAGATTTCTTGAATCGAGCCGGAATTTCCAACCGGCCGCATGCGGCTTGTTTTGCGGTGGCGGGACCGATTGCCGGTCAGCAGGTGAGACTGACGAATTTATCCTGGCAATTCAGCAGCGAAAGCCTCTCATCGGAATTTTCAATTCCCGTGGTAAAGCTGCTCAACGATTTTGAAGCAGTTGCTGTGGCAATTGAACATGTGCCGTCGAGCGATTTGCTGACAATACAAGCCGGGCAAGCGTATCCGCAAGGCATGCGTGTTGTTCTGGGGGCGGGCACCGGCATGGGCGTGGCATGGCTGCCCTGGTTGCATGATCGTTATCACGCATTGCCGACAGAAGCGGGTCATATCGATTTTGCGCCAGTCGATTCCTTGCAGATCCAATTGCTGGAAGCGCTCCATCACCGGCTGGGTCATGTATCGGTTGAGCGCCTATTATCCGGGCCGGGGTTGACCAATATCTTCAGGTTTTTGCAACAAAACGATGTTGACAATTTCCACTCGGCTCCCATTGAGCTTGAAGACGATAGCGGTGCTGACATTACCGCATTGGCGCTGATGCAACATCACCCGGTGGCGATTCAATCGCTGGAACTGTTTGCTGAAATTTATGGGGCGTATGCCGGTAATCTGGCGCTGGCCGGATTATGCCGTGGCGGTGTTTATCTCGCCGGCGGAATCGCCCCCAAAATTGCCGATGTACTGTGTTCGGGCGGTTTTATCAAGGCATTTTGCGCCAAAGGACGCTTCTCCGCATTGTTGCACGAAATTCCGGTGCATATCGTTACCAATCCGCAAGTTGGCTTGTTAGGCGCGCAACAAGAAGCGCAACGCCTGTTGAATCAGTAAAGTTGATCAAGTCCTAGCAGGCCGTTGAAAAACTATCTGCGTTGCCGCTACGGTGTTAAAAATAAGCTCAAAATGCTCATTTATACCGCATAAACTGCGATTTTTCGCCCGTTTTTGCCTTGTATCGGCTGCCTCGAAAACGTTTTTCAACGGCCTGCTAGTGGCTTGAAGGGGGATATACGATAAACTTGGCGTTTACCGGTCTTTTTTAGTTTTGGAGAACTCGAATGTTTCCGCGCACTACTTTCACCATCACTGTAAATCCTAAAATACCACCGCGGCTTAAGCGGTTGGAGGAATTAGCCAATAATCTCTGGTATAGCTGGGATCGAGCGACACGCACGCTGTTTTCCCGGCTGGATCCGATTTTGTGGGAAGCAGTCGGACATAATCCGAAAGCCTTTCTGAAGCGTGTCGACGAATCGGTGCTGCTGAAGGCGACGGAAGACCGTATTTTTATGGCATCGTATAACAGCATTCTGTCAACTTACGATTCTTATCATGATGCGCCGTCTGCGTTGAACGGTTCCAAAAGTTTAAACCCGCAAGATCAGGTTGCTTATTTTTGTTTTGAATTCGGTTTTCACGAAAGCTTGCCGATCTATTCGGGCGGATTGGGTATTCTGGCAGGCGATCACTGCAAGGCGGCGAGCGATTTGCATTTGCCTTTTGTCGCGATTGGTTTGCTTTACCGTCAAGGTTATTTCTTTCAAACGATCGACCGGTTGGGCAACCAGCAAGTGACGTATACCGTATCCGATTTTGAGGATCTGCCGGTGACGCCGGTTGTTCGCCCGGACGGTTCCTCCATGCAAATCGAAGTCCCCTTGCCGGGCCGCCAAGTCATCGCGAAAATCTGGCAAGTTAGAATCGGTCATGTCATGCTGTATTTGCTGGATACCGATTTGCCGGAAAATTCACCGCAAGACCGGAACATCACGCACAATTTGTACGGCGGTGACAAAGTCATGCGCATCGAACAGGAAATCATTCTGGGCATGGGAGGCACGCGAGCCTTGCATGCGCTGGGCATCCAGCCGACTGTGTGGCATATCAACGAGGGGCATGCGGCGTTTATGATTCTGGAACGCATCCACAATCTGGTGCAGCAGGGACTCGATTTTTCCAGCGCTTTGGAAAGCGTGGCGGTCAACACGGTTTTTACGACGCATACCGCCGTACCGGCCGGACATGATCATTTTCCAGCTGAGATGATTCAGACTTACTTCGACAGCTTCTACCGCGATTTGCACATTTCTTATGAGGAATTCATGGCATTGGGCCATATTCCCGGAAGCCCGGATTTCAATATGACGGCTTTGGCAATTCACGGGTCGCGCACGCACAACGGTGTCAGCAAAATTCACGGGGGCGTTTCCGCAGATATTTGCCGTGATTTGTGGCTGCAAATCGAGCCGGAAGAAAATCCGATCAGTTATGTCACCAACGGCGTGCATGTGCCGACATTTCTGGCGCAGGAATGGGCGGATTTGTTCGATCGTTATTTGGGATACGAATGGCGCAATAAAATGTGCGATGACGAATATTGGTCGCGCATCGATGCGATTCCCGATCATCTGTTCTGGAGCGTGCGGCAATCACTGAAATCGCAAATGTTTTATGGTATCCGTTCGCGCATCACCGAACAGAATGCCAGAAATCGCGGCTCTGAAGCGCATCTTGAACGGTTGCTGAAGTTTGTCGATCCGATTAATCCCAGTGTGCTGACGATTGGATTCGCACGCCGTTTTGCGACTTATAAACGCGCGACTTTGTTATTCGAGAATCTCGATTGGCTACGGAAAATCGTACTCGATCAAGAACGTCCGGTATTGCTGATTTTTGCCGGTAAAGCGCACCCGGCGGATGTGCCGGGTCAGGATTTGATCCGCCGTATCAGTCAAATTGCCAATTTCCCCGAATTCGAGGGGCGGCTGTTATTGATCGAAGGCTACGATCTGCGTTTAGCCCGGCGGCTGGTTGCCGGTGTCGATGTCTGGCTCAATAATCCGATTTATCCGCTGGAAGCCAGCGGCACTTCCGGCATGAAGGCGGGGATCAATGGCGCGATTAATTTAAGCGTGCTCGATGGCTGGTGGGGGGAAGGTTACGACGGTAAAAACGGCTGGGCGATCAAGCCGGGGTCGGCAGATATGGAAGGCGTGGTGCGCGATAAAGAAGAAAGCCGCGCATTGTACGAAATTTTGCAGGATCAGGTGGTACCGTTGTTCTACAACTACGGCAAACTCGGTTACTCGACCAATTGGGTCAAAATGGCCAAGCATTCGATGAAGTCAATATTGCCTCGTTATAATGCCACCCGCATGGTCGACGAGTATGTCAGCAAATTTTACCGGTCCGCCAGTAGGAAAGGGGTGTTATACGCTGCGGATGATTTTTCCGGCGCTAAAAATATTGCGGCATGGAAAGCCAAGATCAGGCAAGCTTGGCCCGGGGTTTCGCTGAGGCGTCTGGATGCCCCTCGCGAACGGATCTATTTCGACGAAACGCTGGATTTCAAAGTGGCGGCAAAATTGAACAATCTGGCCCCTGAAGATGTGGTCGTCGAGTTGTTGATTTGCCGTCAGTTCAAGACCACCCGTTTAGGGAATTTTCAGCATTTCCAATTGGAATTTACCGGAATGCAGGATTCCGGCGAGCACTTGTTCGAACTTAGGCTAACGCCCGAATTGTGCGGTAAGCAGGAATATTTCATCCGGATTTATCCGCACCATTCGTTGCTGACGCATCCGTTGGAAATGGGGTTGATGGTGTGGTTGTGAATTCCCGGCGCAAATTGCGTGCGTTAAAGGGTTTTCATAAGATCGCAGGGGAGTTGTTGGGTTCAGTGCTTGATTAATAACAGGAGATACACCGATGAATCAAAATCCGGTCGGCTGGTTTGAAATCTATGTGCAAGATATGACGCGGGCAAAACAATTCTATGAATCGGTTTTTGAGACTACACTCGAGCGTTTGCAGACGCCTGTGGATATGCCGGTCGAGCTGTGGAGTTTTCCGATGCTCGAAAATTCCACGGGAGCGTCCGGTGCGTTGGTCAAAATGGCGGATGGACCTTCTGGCGGCAATTGCGTGCTGGTTTATTTTTCATGCGCCGATTGTGCTGTCGAAGCCAGCCGAACCGTATCATCGGGTGGAGAGGTTGTGCAAGCTAAAATGCCGATCGGTCAATATGGATTTATCGCCATGATTCGCGATACCGAAGGCAATGTAATCGGTTTGCATTCCATGAAGTAGTTGGCAATCACAAACCCGCTGCAGGCAGCGGGTTTGCTGGCGGCAGGGAGTTTATTTGTTGCGAATGCCGGCGCGATTTTGTTCCAGCGCTTTGACGATTGCTTTGATATCGGCTTTGCTGACGCCCGCTAATGCTGCTTGCTCACTGACGATCTGAATAAATCTGGAGATGGTGCGGTCCGGAATGTTCAGGCCTTTATGAATTTTTGGCATCGAACCGCGGCATTTGTGCCCGGATTCGACGACCGCGCCGCTATGCGGTGATGAACCTCCTAAATCATGATCCAGCATCATCGCAAAACACTGCTCAATGTCATCCGGTGTGATCGTCAAATTACCGAAGAATGCCACAATTTCTCCGTCTGCGAGCAAAGCGGGTACGGCGAAGTTATGCAAAAAGGCCAAGATGCCGTGATATCCTCCCAATCTTGACGCAACTGAATCGCTTTTTATGACCAGACGCGGCACGTCTGTGGTGCTATCGTCTGTTTGTTGCGCGGTTGTTTTGACGGTATCTGCCATTACCGAACCGATGCCATCAATGGCGACTAAAGCGCAAATTAGGGCGATGGCAAGATACTTGATCCACTCGGTCGATGGTTTTGATGTCATAGTCATGATTTTCTCTCCTGTTGATGAGTTTTAAGTTTTTTCCAAATCAGCCTTGCCGGGTTTTGATTGGCAAACACTGGAACCGCTTGAGAAGCTTTTGCAAGCGGTTTCATTACTCAATACGCGAGGAGTTGGACTCTGGATGCAAGCCAGTGTAAAAAATATTGAAATTTCTTACGGAAGTGTTACGAAAGATTGATTAGGTCAATGGAATCAGCTGGATGTTCTTGTTGAGGAGAACGGTTGGTTTAGGAATTAATTTTCCTGGTTAGTCTGCATCGAATGTATCAGCGTTATTCGCCAAACGCATTTTTTATCCATTCGATTCTTTTGCCATCGATTCCTGAGAGCAGCAATGCGTCGAACCGGCAAGGCGGCTCACTATTGATTTCCGCCAGATAGTGCCGGGCGGTACGCAGCAGCTTGGCTTGCTTGGATGGCGTGATGCTGGCAGCGGCGCCCCCAAACGCGTCATTCGATCGCATGCGGACTTCGATAAATACTAAGGTGTCATGATCGCGCATGATCAGGTCGATTTCTCCGAAGCGGCAGCGGTAATTTTGCGCGAGCAGTACTAAATGTTGCTGCTGTAAATAAGCGATAGCGGCTTTTTCGGCATCACTGCCTTTCATCTTCGCTGATATTTCCGGGCGTTGTGATAAGCTGCGCTTTGCCTTGCGTAAATTGCGCCGGGACGGGTTCACGCACGAATAGATTGGGCGGGCTAAAACGGATGTTTCCGGTTACACCGTCAAATGCGATCTGGTCGGCTGATTGCCACTGCAGCAAGTTGGTCATTAAACGAAAGGCGTCGATACCCAAGGCATAGAGACGTTCCATCTCGGTGCTTCTGGGACTATTGGCATGGCGGTAGGCCATTACAGCAGGGTGATCGGGCTGCAACAGCCACGGCATATCGAGAAACCGGATACCTTCCAAATCGTTATTAAGGAGAAAATTGCCGCTACCGGTAAAAATCTGTGAAGTGGCATAAACCGGAGTTTCCAGATCAAGATAGGGGCGGACGATGCGAGATTTGGCCGCATCCAACGCCAGAAAAACCAGGCGTTCTGCGCCAACGGTTAAATCCCGCAGTTGCTGTAAAAGCACCGAGTTGTCGGTATAACGATACAATTGCGCGGTATGACCGGATTCATCCTGCCATCGCTGTATGAAGGCATTTTGCAGACGCCTGGATAAGGCGCTGTCATCTCCGATGACGACAGCATGGTTTCTACCTTGCTGGGCTGCTAATTGAGCAATTTGATTGGCTTCGGTATCTGTTTGTAAACCGAAGAGATAAAGATTACGCGGCAGGGGTGTGTTGCTGTCAGCCGTGTTCAATGTCAATGTCGGAATCGCTAACTTTTCGCTGGATGCGATTGCGGAAACACCGTCCCGGGTGAGCGGGCCCACCACAAATACTGCACCGGAAGCGATTGCATGGTGGTAATTCATGAGAATGTCGAGCGGTTCGTCGTTGGTCGGGTATAACCGGATGCTGACCGGTAATGCTTGACCGCGTTGTGCGGCGACCTCAAAGCCTGCTTTGACAACGTTTGCCGCTTCCGCAAATGCCGGCGATTCCAGCGGCAGTATCAATGCGATATGAGACACAATCACGGGGCCGGCAGCTATGCCAGAAAGCGGAGGTTCTTCTTGTTCAGTGGCGAATACCGCTTGGTTGCCGTATATTGCTAAAAACAATGCCAGGAAAATAGAAAAGCAACGTGCCATGGATGAAAATGATGCTAGAAAAGAGTGCATTATATGTGGTTGCCACCCCAATAGGAAATTTAAGCGATATCAGTTTACGCGCTTTGGAAGTGCTGGCGGGAGTGAGTGCGATTGCCGCGGAGCATGTGCAAAATTCCTCGCATTTATTGGCGAAGCACCATATCACAGCAAAATGGATCCGGTTGCATCAGCATAATGAAAGTGCGGCTGCAGATAAAATTTTGTCATTATTGCAGACGGGAGAAAGTATCGCATTAGTGACCGACGCCGGTACGCCGGCCATTTCCGATCCCGGTGCGATTCTGGTGCAACGTGTGCGCGAAAGCGGTTATCGAATAATTCCAATTCCGGGCGCGAATGCGGCGGTTTGCGCGTTATCCGCAGCGGGAATCAGCAATCCTCATTTTTTGTTTTACGGTTTCTTACCGACTAAAACCGGATTGCGCAAGCGTACGTTGACCGAAATTCAGTCATATCCGTTTACGTTGATATTTTATGAAGCGCCGCATCGTATTCTGGAATCGGTGACCGATATGATCGAAGTGTTTGGCAGCAACAGGAAAATAACCATCGCTCGGGAATTGACCAAGTTGTTTGAGACGATATATTGCGGAACATTGAAAGAAGCCCTTGTCTGGTTGCAGGCAGACAGTAATCAACAAAAAGGTGAATTCGTGTTGTTGTTGTCGGGTGCGGAAATTCTGGAGAAATCCGGCATCAGTGAATCCGCCCGACATACCTTGATATGCTTGCTGGAAGAATTGCCGCTGAAGCAGTCGGTGAAGCTGGCCGCGGAAATTACGGGTGAGAATAAAAACGCGCTCTATGAATTAGCGTTGGATTTAAAATCAACCGGAGAACCTGGGATTTAGGCTTGCGTACGTTATAATGAAGCTGATTAACCCTGCTCGGAATCGATCTTGACTAGCATTACTATTACCAGGCCTGACGATTGGCACTTGCACTTGCGCGATGGCGAGCAAATGCGCGCGGTATTACCGCATACCGCAAGACAGTTCGCCCGGGCCATCGTCATGCCCAACTTGCGGCCGCCGGTGGTTTCAGTGGCTCAGGCTTTGGCGTATCGGCAACGTATCCTGTCGGCATTGCCTGCGGTGCAAGTTTCCCAATTTGATCCATTGATGACGTTGTATCTGACCGATAATACCCCGGTTTCAGAAATTGTCCGGGCTAAGGAAAGCGGGGTGGTGCATGCGGTGAAATTATATCCGGCGGGTGCAACGACGAATTCGGATGCCGGGGTAACTGAGATTGGTAAGTGCTATGCGGTGCTGGAAGCGATGGAAGCGCATGATCTGCCATTGCTGGTGCACGGCGAAGTGACGGATTCCGCTATCGATGTGTTTGATAGGGAAAAAGTTTTTATCGACCGGATATTGTTACCGTTGACACAACGTTTCTCCCGCTTACGCATTGTTTTTGAGCATGTCACGACGCGCGATGCGGTCCAGTTTGTTAAAGAGTTATCGCATCCGGTTGCAGCTACGATTACAGCACATCATCTGTTATTGAATCGTAATGCGATTTTTCAGGGCGGGATTCGTCCACATCATTATTGTTTACCCGTATTGAAGCGTGAGATTCACCGCAGGGCGCTGTTGGATGCGGCGACTAGCGGCAATCCTAAGTTCTTCCTGGGTACCGATAGCGCGCCACACTCGCTATCGAGTAAAGAAAATGCTTGCGGTTGCGCCGGGATTTATACCGCGCATGCGGCAATCGAGTTTTATGCAACGGCATTTGAGCAAGCGGGCGCTCTGGATCGATTGGAAGCTTTCGCCAGCTTCCACGGGGCCGATTTCTACCGGTTACCGCGCAATCAGGGGACTATCACGTTGCATAAAGAGACTTGGATGATTCCACAGCATTTTGACTTTGCGGATGAGCGATTAATACCGCTTTATGCCGGTGATGCTTTGACCTGGAAAATGGCATCGTAACCCGGGCGTTTACCAATGTTTTAATAACCGGTTCCAGCGGTATAGCAATTTTGCGAAGCCGTTATAAGCCGTTTGAGCAAGTTGCCGGACGACTGGAAGTTGTAATAACTTCGCCAGCCAGCGTTGTTTAGGTGATTGCCGCCAAAGTTGAATGAACGCATCAATACCGGTGCTGATCACGCCATCGCTATCCTTAATGTGCAATCGCTCACGCACTTGTTCCAAAGAGCTGTTTACTTCCGAAACAACCGTTGGATTGGTGTGTACATCGATCCACTCGATATCATCAACCCCGCATCGTTCAAGATGTTGGCGTTGGCTTTCTATTCCCGCTTTGCAGATCGGGCAGGCGCTGTTGTAGTACACCTTTTTGTGCATGCTGGATGGTTTTTGTCAGGTGGATGGCGGGCTTTAGTATAACCCGCATCACTGACAACTTGGTTAAGTTGTCAGTCCGGATTTGCTGATAGGAGTTAATGCAGCCTTGTGTGCCGCTCTATCGTCGGATGTAGCCGATGAGGGTGATTGGTACTTTTCTTCTGCCAGAATAACTTATAAGCACAGAAGGCTCCGATGAGAAGAGCAAAAATGGTCAGTAGGATCGGTGACGGGGTTGGTATTTCGAGATACCAGTACCACCATTCAAGCGCCGTTAAGAGAATGAAGATTGAAGGCGCAATGACTAAGGGAAGGATGTCGCTATCGATCAACTTATTGATTTTTCCATAGATGTATTGGCGGCAATCGATAAAAAAATTGTTTACATGGGTTGGATATTTTTTGGGTTTCGGCTTGATAATTTTTAGACGCAATTTTGGCATAAGTGTAATTGTATTTGTATTAAGTTATTGAAATTTGATATAAAAAATATCATTCATATGAATCACTTGCAAAGACAAATATCGGTATTGGGAGCTAAAAATTTATAGCCGAAGATATTTTAGGTAAATGTCCTGGAATGCTGCCAAGTGCTAAGTTTTTCTTGATATTTCAACTAATCCACAGACATTTGACAAAATGGATGCTGCTTCATTGCCTACGAGCGAGGATAAGAAATATTGTGTAACAGTTTGAAATAAAATATATAACTGAAGATAAGCTTTGATTTATTAATTGACCTACAACAGTTATTAAGAAAATATTCACAAAGATATCCACAGGTTCTGTGAAAAATTCAGAAAACCTTATTAAAACAAAACGATGTATTGCGTTTTGAATGACCGGATGCTCAATGTGCAACGATGTCAGGGAGGGCGTGCCGGTGATATCGTTATGAAACTTGAGAGTGGCGAAAGAGATTATGGCTATTGAAACTTAAATAGCTTTTCTTGATATCAAATTTCAGAATAACGCGGATCAAAAATTAAAGTGTGCGGTTATAGGATTTTTACGATACCAGGAATTGGTGCCCGGAGCCGGAATCGAACCGGCACGGGCGTTTTAGGCCCGAGGGATTTTAAGTCCCTTGTGTCTACCAATTTCACCACCCGGGCAAAAAATGGAGGCGGGGGTCGGAATCGAACCGGCGTAGACGGCTTTGCAGGCCGCTGCATGACCACTCTGCCACCCCGCCATTTGCATAGCTTATAAAATTATTTGTAGCTCTAAAGAATAACCTGTAGAGACTATGCGGTTTCCGACAAAACTATCTTACAAGAGCCATTTTCTATAGAAAATGGAGCGGGAAACGAGGCTCGAACTCGCGACCCCAACCTTGGCAAGGTTGTGCTCTACCACTGAGCTATTCCCGCGTGATGAAGTTACCGAAAGATTTGTATCACTTCAGAAACAAAGGGTGGATTATAGAGATGCTGTGCGTTTTGTCAAGAAATGAAGAATGCTTGAAGGGTCTCTTAATCAACTGTATGCAGTTACTTTCGAGGGGAGCAATTCCGGTATCGTGTAAAATGATAATGAAGAGTGATTTATGAGAATGATATGAAGTATGCAACCAAGTGTGATTATTAATCAGCATCGGAATACCGCAATTATCGTAGCAACCTGCGGTAAAGGTGTGCTTGTGATTAAACTGGGTAAAGGGAAGCTGACGGTAACGACATTATCTCAACAAGCAATTGCCGATCAAGGTTATGTAGTGAGTAATTATTCACCAAAGCAGGCAGCGGAGCGTTATTTGAAACACGGTGCCGGTGTCAGCGGAAAAGCTAGAAAATATTTAGAAAAAATTGCGTCCAGCGGCTTTACTGAGAGGCTGGATTTTGTTTAGCCCTGGCATTTAATTTTGTTGCTTGAAGTTCATTACTGAGCTGATCAAGCCTTTCATTTTATAGAATTCCAGTCTTCATGGAACTATGCCGGATATTAAATGATCTCTGTTTTCAACATATTTATTCCATTTTTTAGAATTCTGCGCTCTGCGGCGTGTTTTTGAATTACCGAGACTAAGGATAAGGAAGTATTAGAAGAAATGAACAAAATATTAAGAACTTGTATTCTGCTGCTTGCGCTGATCAGCACGATGTCAGCATGTTCGGTGTTCATGGCTGCCAAGCAGCCGGAAAAAAAGGATTTAAGCTTATTGAAAGCAGGCGTATCGCGAGCGGTATTAATTTCCGAGTTTGGAGCGCCGGTCGTGAGCGAGTATAAAGATGGAAAAAGATACGAAATTTTTAAGTTCGTACAGGATTATAGCACCGGCGCGAAAGCTGGGCGAGCGTTTTTACACGGTGCTGCAAGTATTGCTACATTAGGGTTATGGGAGCTTTTTGGAACGCCTACGGAAATTACTTTTAACGGCGATGAAATGGCTTTTCAAGTCAGCTACGATGAGAATGACATCGTTGATGAAATTGCCATGATTAAAAAGGATTGAGCTTTGCAAACTGGTTCTGCAGCAATTTTCTGTCATAAATCGTATCCACTTACTCAAGCGGATCAGTGAATCACTAATACAGCAAGTAGTTATTCAAAAACGCACGACAAAAAAAGAAAGCCGGCAACAGCCGGCTTTTTTGAAAAAATCAGCTAAGAATTAGCTGCATTTTCCTGTTTCAGAACCGTCTGCATTGGTTTCTGTGCCGTCATCTTTCACGCATGTATTTTGGCAGACGCCAGATTTTTTACATGCTTTTCCAGCTGGAAGGCTTTTCTTCTCAATACAGGTTCCTTCAACCAAGTAGCAAACTTGATCTGCACCGCATGCGCTCTTGCCATCTTTTTCTGTTTCTGCGCTGCAAGCAGCAAATGCATGATTAGACAATGCGATCAATGTAAAAACAAAAAACAAAGAACTGAGTGCTTTCTTGAACATCATATTTTCCCCTTTAGTTAGTTAAGTGACACATGAAAAATTATGTTGCAAGGATAACAGAAAAAAGGTTCGTAGCGTAGAGGGCTCGCTTGAGTACCAGGAATAGAGTGCTATTCATATGGATTCAGGAAAGAGAACCGACTGTCATTCGGTCTTGCAAGCGAGCTTCCATTCCGCTTCATCCATGCTGTCAGGCCGGATTTTTTCCCATTTTTGTGGCTGGCTGTAAGAACGGATAAGGTCGCCTTTTTCCATGTTCCAACTGAAATATGAAAAAGCAAGGGTTCTCATTTGTTCTTCCTCGCAATCAAATTCGCGCCGGACTTTTTCCGATAGGTAGGTGGCTCCCAAGGTTCTCTGCTCGCTTTGGTAATCGAGTAAAGTCCATAGTTTTACACGGTTCGCTGCTTTGCGTATAGATTTGAGATCCACATAGACGGTGTAACCACCTTTATCAGTACTGTCACCGAGTTTGGTCCATTCCGCGAATGTTTCGGTACTAATCAAAAACAATGTTAATGTGATTATCAGTTTTTTCATGATGTATTGTTATTGTATAACCATCTGCGATTGAGAGAAGCTCGGCGGTATGCAATTTATTCTGTTTTTCCGGTTTGCCGGCAGATGGATTTTTACATTAAGGTTGAGCAAATGCAAACCAGCCAAGCGCAATCTAGCCGATTCCTGGCAAAGTCATTGAATATGAACAGGCTCTCAGCTACACTGAAAACTGTTGGTAGCACAAGAAGCCTTTGTTTTATTGGATTGTGAAATTAATGGGAGGTATTGACATGGATTTTAGCAAACTCAATCCCTGGAATTGGTTTAAACATGAAGAAGCTGATAAAGGCCGCGGCGAAGTAGTGCCAGTCAAGCACGATGACCGTTCCTCGTCTCGCTTGCCGCAAGTCAGTAACTTGGACCAATTGCATCGTGAAATTGACCGTTTGTTTGAAGATGCTTTCCGTGGCTTTGGTTTTCCCGCTCGATCGAGACCGGAATTTCTTCAACAATTTCTTTCTGACGAATGGATGCCGGTTTTTCGAGCGAATGTCGATATCGCCAGTGATGACAAGCAATATACCATTACGCTGGAGGTGCCGGGATTGGCGCAAGAAGATTTATCGATCGAGCTGAAAGACCGAGTGCTGGTGATTAAAGGCACCAAGCAGCAAGAGCAGGAACATAAGGATCAGTATTATTATCGCAAGGAAAGACGCTATGGCTCATTCGAACGCGTTCTGGCGGTGCCGGACGATGCCGATGTCGATGGCATCCAGGCAAGGATGCAGAAAGGATTATTGACAATCTCGATTCCTCGCAAAGAAGCCGAGAAATCGAATGTTAAAAAAATAACTATCAATAATGGATGATCGTTCTTTCGCAAGAGAAACGATCGATAGTAAATCTACGAGAAGGGAATGTATGTTGCGAATACCGTTTGTCTTAGCAATTTGCGTAATAATGCTGCAAGGATGCGTCACATCGAAAGAAATTTTTCTCGCCGACGGATCCTTGGGGCATAACATTAACTGCAGCGGATCGGGAAAGAACTTCAGCAATTGTCTGGAAAAAGCCGGTGAGATCTGCGGTTCACGTGGATACCATATCCTCGACCAAGCGGGTAATGTCGTTTCCTTCTCGGGAGCGTTACGCGAGCTGAGTCCGAACACAAGAAACCCGACCGTCGGCTATATCTCCCAATCCAGCTCGACTATAACCCGCAATCTGCTGGTTAAGTGCAAGGAAATGGCGCAGCGCTGATAGTTTTGTAAAAGTTGAATCCGCCACTTTGGTATCAATGCAAGCCGTGCATCATTTTCTGCAGTGTTTTGCTCAGAAAAAATAGAATTAAAGATGCGAGCCCCGACAAGATTACGAAAATCATAAAAAACTCGTAAAGATTTGCGATTTCAAAACCTAATAATTGCGGTCTGACCGGAGAAGCGGGGTCGGGATAAAGCGCACTCAATATCCCGGCAAGCTTGCTCGCGGCGGCCAGCGATAAAAACCACACCCCCATCAGCAGCGATGCAAACTTGGCTGGCGCCAGTTTTACCACCATCGCCAGTCCGATCGGCGATAAGCATAACTCGCCGATGGTGTGCAGCAAATACAAACTGAATAGCCATAGCATGCTGACTTTGGTAGCTGGATCAAGTCCTTTGACGCCAAAGGCGATGATCAAATAACCAACCGAGAGGAACATCAATCCGAGGGCATGTTTGGCCGGTGACGACGGTTCCCGGTTATGTTTGCCCAACGATGTCCAGAGGAAAGCGAACAGCGGCGCCAGCACGACAATCAGCACGGCATTGATCGATTGAAAGAAACTTGCCGGTATTTCAAACCCGGAAAACCTGCGATCGGTTTGTTCTTCCGCAAAAAAAGTGAGCGATGCCCCGGCCTGCTCGAAGGCTGCCCAGAAAAAAATGACGAAGAAAGCCAGAATATAAATGACTGCGATTCTTTGTTTCTCAATGGAAGTCAACGTCTTATCGGTAATGATCGCTGCCGGACCGATGATCGTGACGGTAAAGATAGCCGAACCGATAATGCCGGAACCAGTTAAATAATAGAATCCGCAAAATAACAGCACCGAAACGGAGATCCAGGTGAATGCCTGCTTTAGCTGTGCTTGCGAGACACCGCTCTGATTATTATTTTTTACTTTTTTCTGCGGCGGCAGACCAATGCCTTCGCCACTGGGCGAAATAATATAGCGGTTTTTGAGTAACTCAAACGATGCGATGCTGATAATCATCCCGACCGAAGCTGCGAGAAAACCCCATTTAAAATCCGCCGGGTTGCCGGTGTCGCCAAAACCGCCGCATACCAATGGCGCGAAAAAAGCGCCGAGGTTGATGCCCATGTAGAAGATGGTAAAAGCGGCATCGACCCGCTTATCGCTTTCGGGATACAGTTGTCCGACCATGGTCGAGATGTTCGGTTTGAAAAAGCCATTGCCGAAAATCAGCAATCCCAAACCCAGAAAAAGCAACGGTTGCGCAACAGCCAGGTGATCGTAATTCGATGCCGACAGGAACATGCAGAAATGACCTGCCGCCATCAAGATACCGCCAGCAAGGATGGCTCGTCGATTTCCCCAGTAGCGGTCGGCGACATAACCGCCGATTAACGGGGTCAGATAAACCAGACCGATATAGCTGCCATAAATTTCCGAAGCGTATACTTTGTCGAACTGCAACGCCTTGATCATGAACAAGGTGAAAATGGCGCGCATCCCATAATAACTGAAGCGTTCCCACATTTCGGTGAAAAACAAAAGATATAAGCCTTTCGGATGGCCTGTTGAATTCATGATTCTGATAAATGAATAAAGCAATCAAAAGCGCAGATACTATCCGAATTTTGCATTTCTTAGCCATGAAACTGGCGAAAACCGATGAATTTCAGTTAGCATGTGCAAGAGCGATGGTAATCGTTCAATTCGTTAACTTTAAGTGTTTGCCATGCTCAGACCCGTGCATCATTTACCCATCAAGATTCTGCCGCAACCGGACGAAACCACCTGCGGCCCGACTTGCTTGCATGCCGTCTACAGCTATTGGGGCAGAAACGAGCCGCTGAGCGATATCATTGCCCGCACGCGCAAGCTGGAAAGCGGTTCCGGCACGTTTGACGTGTTTCTGGCGTGCGATGCGTTGCGCAGCGGTTTTCAGGCGACGATTTATACCTACAATCTGGTGGTGTTCGATCCGGTCTGGTTTGCAGCCGGTGTCGATATCGCCGGCCGGTTGCGGCAGCAAGCCGTAATCAAAACCGATCGCCGCTTGCGTTATGTCACCGAGGGCTATCTCGAATTCTTGAATCTTGGCGGCCGCTTGCGTCTCCTGGATTTGTCGCATGCATTGATTCACGGACTGCTGCGTCGTGGCTTGCCGGTTTTGACTGGTTTAAGTTCAACTTTTTTGTATCGTGTGCCACGCGAGCACGGTCTGGACGATACGCCCGACGATATTCGCGGCGTACCTTCGGGTCATTTTGTGATTATTACCGGTTATGACCGCAACAAACGCACGTTGCTGGTCGCCGATCCGTATGGCACTCAACAAGAATACTGGTGCAATATCGACCGGGTGATCAATGCCATTTTGCTCGGTATCGTGACGTACGACTCCAATTTGCTGGTGATTCACTCACCGCAAAGCGGAACAACTGGCTGATGAGGCAGACTCATGAGTAATCTGTTTGTCGTCAGTAATGTGCAACACTGGCCGCTGAAAATTCCGGATGTGGTGGTGGTTTCAGCCAAGGAATATTTGACCGATCCGGCTTACGGCGGGCATCTTCGCGCGCGCGTCTATAATTTGTGCAAATCGTATCATTACCAAAGTATCGGTTACTATGTCTCGCTGCTCGCCGAAGCGCGGGGGCACAAGCCGCTGCCCCAAGTCAACGCGATCGAGGATATTCAATCGCCGGGTCTGGTGAAGCTGTTGACTGAGAATCTCGACGAATTGGTGCAAAAATCGCTGGCGCCGATTAAATCGGAGCACTTTGAACTGAGTATTTATTTCGGACGCAATATCGCGAAGCACTACGATCCGCTCAGCCGGCAGTTGTTTAATTTGGTACGTGCGCCGCTATTGCGCGCTTACTTTGATCGCCATGGCGAGGAATGGCGGATACGCAGCCTCAAGACCATTGCCGCCAGCGATATTCCGCCGCAGCATCAGGATTTTGTGGTGCAAGCAGCCACCGATTATTTTTCCAAACGCAAGCCGTGGCTGCATCCGTTGATAAGCCCCCGGTACGACTTGGCCATTTTGCACGATCCCGGCAATCCGGAGCCGCCTTCCAATGCCAAGGCGATGAAGCATTTTGAGAAGGCCGCCGAGGACCTAGGCATGCACGTGGAATTCATCACGCGCGCGGATATGAGCCGTCTGCCGGAATTCGACGCGTTATTCATCCGCGACACTACCTTTGTCAATCATTACACGTACCGTTTTTCCCGGCATGCTGCGGCGGAAGGATTGACGGTGATCGACGATCCGAATTCGATTCTGAAGTGCAACAACAAGGTTTATCTGGCTGAATTACTGACCCGGCACCAGATCCCGATCCCGAAAACTATCCTGGTACATAAAGATAATCTGGAACAAATCATCCCGACGCTGGCGCTGCCGTGTGTGCTGAAACAGCCCGATAGCTCGTTTTCGCTCGGTGTTGTCAAAGTTGTCTCGGAAACGGAATTGCGGCAAAAGGTCAAAGCGCTTCTGGAAAAATCGGAGCTGATCGTTGCGCAGGAATATTTGCCGACTGCATTCGATTGGCGGGTTGGTATCCTGGATCGTAAACCGTTATTCGTGTGCAAATATTTTATGGCGCCAGGCCATTGGCAAATCATCAAGCATGGCGAGCAAGCGCAAGATTATGTCGAAGGCATGACGCAAGCGGTAGCGTTGCAAGAGGCACCTGCAAAAGTAGTTAAAACCGCGTTGAAAGCGGCCAATCTGATCGGTGATGGTTTTTATGGCGTCGATTTGAAGCAAGTAGGGCGGCGTTGCTACATCATCGAGATCAACGACAATCCGAATGTCGATGCCGGTAACGAAGACGGCATTCTAAAAGAAGCGTTGTATCAGCAAATCATGACCGTATTTTTGCGCCGCATCGAGGAACGTAAACAAGGAAACCGGCGGTGAAACCCGCAATTCCGGCATTTTCCGGTTTTGGCATCGAACTCGAATACATGATCGTCGACCGCGATACCTTGGCGGTGTCGCCGGTTGCTGACCGGCTGTTACAAGTTTTGGCAGGGCGGCAAGCAGCGGAAGTACGATGTGGCCGGTTGGCTTGGTCGAACGAATTGGCACTGCACGTCATCGAGTTGAAAAATGCCGACCCGGCAGCCGATCTTGAATCGTTACCGGTGCTTTTTCAAAATGAGATACACCGGATCAACGCGTTGCTCGAAACCATGAACGCACGCTTGATGCCGACTGCGATGCATCCGTGGATGAATCCGCGCACCGAAACCCGGCTGTGGCCGCATAATCACGCCGATATTTACCGCAGTTACGACCGGATTTTCGATTGCAAGCGTCATGGCTGGTCCAACCTTCAGAGCATGCATCTCAACTTGCCGTTTGCCGGTGATACCGAATTTGCCCGCCTGCACGCTGCGATTAGGCTGATCTTGCCGATCCTGCCAGCGTTAGCTGCCAGCTCTCCGATTGCCGAAGGCCGTCTTAGCGGTTTTCTGGATTTTCGTATGGAAAATTACCGGACGCATCAAATGGCCGTGCCGTCGTCGATGGGACAGGTCATTCCGGACACGATCCTTGACAGCGAATCGTATCAGCAGCAAATTCTGCGGCCAATGTACCGCGAGATCGAAATGCTCGATCCGGATGGTGTGTTGCAGCATGAGTGGCTCAATGTAAGGGCTGCGGTGGCGCGATTTGTCCGGCATGCGATCGAGATCCGCATCATTGATGTGCAAGAATGCCCTTACGCCAATCTGGCCATTGCCGAGATCGTGATCCATGTGGTGCAAGCGCTGTATCAGCAAAAAACCGCGTCGCTGATCGAGCAGCAAGACTTCAGCACCGATCGGCTGGTAACGATTTTGCGCAACTGCATCGAGCAAGCGGATCAAGCGATCATTACCGACCGTGGCTATTTGGCATTGCTAGGATTTCCGTCGGCTCGATGCGAAGGGAAGGAGCTATGGCAGCATTTATTTGATTCGCTATTGCCGCCTCAAACACAGCAATCGAGCATTTGGCGCGAAGCATTTACCGTGTTGCTGCGGCAAGGCCCGCTTGCGCGGCGGATTTTGCGCGCAGCCGGACAGGATTTCAGCCGCGAGCGTTTGACAGCAGTGTATCGTGAGCTGTGCAATTGTTTGAACGAAGGCCGGTTGTTTTCCGGTACTCTGGAATCTGCATGACCGATTCAACCGCGCCGGTCTGTTTTGTCGTCAGTTGCGAACACGGCGGTAACCGGATTCCTCCGGCTTATCAATTACTTTTCCGAGATCATGAAGCAGTGTTAGCCAGTCACCGCGGTTACGATCCCGGCGCGCTGCTGATGGCGAAAGCAATCGCTCAGCAACTCAATGCGCCGCTTTTTGCAGCAACGACCAGCCGCCTCCTGATCGATCTCAACCGTTCGATGGGTCATCCGCAGTTGTTTTCCGAGATTACCCGAAATTTACCGGCAGCCGCCAGGCAGCAAATCCTGACGCGTTATTACCGGCCATACCGTCAGCGTGTCGAAACGGCGATTGCGCAAGCCATTCAGCGCGGCAGCCGGGTAATTCATTTGTCGTCGCACAGTTTTACGCCGCAACTGCACGGCAAAGTGCGGAAAGCCGACATCGGTCTGCTGTACGATCCCGCCAGCGAATGGGAACAGTCGCTTTGCCGCCAGTGGCAGCAAAGTTTGCGGCAAGAATTGCCTGGGTTGACGATACGCCGTAATTATCCGTACACCGGTACGGCAGACGGCTTCACCGCTTACCTGCGCCGCCGGTTTGTATGCGGCTGGTATGCAGGCATCGAACTGGAAGTCAATCAAAAGTATTTCCTCGATGACCGGAGAAAATGGCGGAGTTTGCGCCGTATAATTGTTGCAACGCTTTTCAAAACTTTTTGACAACTACTGCGATGTAGTTTGCGTAAAATCAAGCATTGCTATGGTTTTGATCGTATGATATCGAATAGCGTAAACGCTGGTGTTAATCCGTATTCAATGTCGTCGTGCCAATTATCTAAAGAATTCAAATATGTCATTCAGTTTTAACGATTTTTATGAAGCTAACCGGCGTATCATCATTTGGCTGATTTTAATCAGTTTACTGTGGATACTGAGTGACTTTTTCGGACTGATTTTTATTACTTTTGTGCTGGCTTTCATTGCTTCGCCGCTGGTGCGGATGGGGCAAAACCGGTTTAAATTGCCATACCGCCTGTCACTGACGCTGGTTTATATTCTTTTTCTGATCGTGGTGGGCAGCTTTTTCCGTTACGTGACGCCGAACGTGATCGGTGAGGCGAACCGGTTTTTGAATAATTTCGACGAAGTGCAATTAAAACTGATTGAGCTGGAGCGTGATGTCGGCAGCAAATATCCCGGGATCGAGCGTTCATTGCACGGCTATATGCGCAGCTTGCTGGACAAACATGCGCTGCGAATGATCGATAACGAGCTGAATGCGTTCAAAAAATCGATCTACCTTGCCAGTGACCTCGATCCGGAACATGTGCTCGAGGAAGAGCTCACCGAAGCGACGCAGGAAAAAATACGGAAATACTTCGATAAAGAAGCCGAACTGCTGATGAATTTTCTGGCGTCCAAGCAGCTGGATAAAGTCACCGAGCATTTTCCCAAGCTGATTAACCAGCTGTATACCGGGATCGGCACCGTGCTGCTGGCGTTGTTGTTCAGCTTCCTGATTCTATTCGATAATATCCGCCTCGGCGGTTTGATGAAAAGCCTGCACGATTCGCGCTTGCGCGATTTTTACCAGGAAACCGCGCAGCCGGTCATTCGCTTTGCTTACGTCGTCGGCCGGGCGATCCAGGCGCAGGCAATGATCGCCTGTGTGAATACCTTCCTGACATTGATCGGATTAATGATTCTCGGCATCCCATCGGTCGCTTTCCTGTCGTTGATCGTGTTCGTTTGCAGCTTCATTCCGGTACTCGGCGTGTTCATTTCGACGACGCCGATGGTGCTGGTTGCGTTGAATACCGGTGGATTGATGCTGGCGCTGGCGGTGGTGCTGATGATCACCATCATTCATATCATCGAAGCCTACGGGTTGAATCCATTGATCTACGGCAAGCATCTGAAACTGAATCCGGTGCTGGTGCTGATCATCCTGTTGGTGGCTTACCATACCGCCGGAATGTGGGGCATGGTGCTCGGCGTGCCGGTGGCGTATTACTTCATTCACGATGTATTCGGCGTGCCGCTGTGGGACGAGCGCCGGCTGGGGCCAACGCCGGTTAGGGCAGAAAGTGTGAGTTTATCTGACCGGCAGGATTGAATACCCTGCCGCTAGGGAAACGCTGATTAATTCGGTGAACGAGATGAAGCACGAGGCGCACGGAACACAACAACCGAGACATATCGACAAGATAGGCAAGGGAGCGAGTACCGCGCAACGAAGTGATTCGCTCGTATAGTCAATTAATCAGCATTTCCCTAGAGATCAATCCGGGATAAATTTCAGCACGTTACCGTTGATGCAGTAGCGTTTGTAGCTCGGTGGCGGGCCGTCGTCGAACACGTGACCGAGGTGAATGCCGGAACTGGCGCTGCGTACTTCGATGCGTTGCATGCCGTGCGAATCGTCGTCATGAAACGTTACCGAACCTTCGATGGGGTCGAAGAAGCTGGGCCAGCCGGTGCCGCTGTTAAATTTGGCCTGACTCAGAAAAAGCGGTGCGCCGGTGATCGGGTCGACAAATTTTCCGGGGCGTTTTTCGTCCAGATTCGATGCGGTAAACGGTGGTTCGGTGCCTTGCTCGAATGCGATTTTCTGCTGTTCCGGTGTCAATAATTGAAATCCCAGCCATTTCCAGAAGTTGGTTTTCTCCCCGTTATAGCCGGTGTAACGGGCAACTTCTTTGCCATTCCTGAACAGTACGATGGTCGGTGTCGCGAACAGCGGTTTTTCCAGCATCCATCCAGTCGGCGGATTGATGTTCATCGTCGTTGCCACCGGCACGGCTGCTTGCCATTGACTAAGTACTTCCTTGTCGAACAGCTTGCAGTATTCGCAATGCTCGGCCTCGTAGATCACCAGTTGCTGCGCAAAGTTTAAATCTTTGCCGTCCAACGGCTTCATCAATTCGGGATTCATGACGGTGTTCTGTGCCGTTTGCCCGCTGGATGCCGGATATTTCACGCCCGTGCCGCCCAGGCCGCAGTAGCCGTTCGGGTTTTTCTGCAAGTAATCCTGATGGTATTCCTCGGCGGTGATGTAATTTCTCAGCGGCAGGATTTCGGTCGTGATCTTTCCATATCCCGCGGTACTGAGCGCTTGCTGATATGCTTGCTGTGTCGATAGCGCCAGCGCTTTCTGCGTTTCGTCGTGATAATAAATCGCGCTGCGGTAATTGCTGCCGATATCGTTACCCTGGCGATCGCCCTGCGTCGGGTTGTGATTCTCCCAGAACTTGGCCAGCACGGTTTGCAGCGAAACCTGCGCGGGATCGAAAGTCACCTTGATCACCTCGGCGTGGTTGCGTGCCGTAGTCCGGCCCGCCAGCAATAGCCGTTCGTGATTCAAAATCTGCTGATAGCCCACGCCGGGAATATCGCCCCCGGCATAGCCGCTCTCGACATCAATCACACCCGGAATCTCGCTCATGCGCTTCTCCGCACCCCAAAAACATCCCATGCCGAGGACGATGAAATCGGTTTTCGTAGTGTTAGTTTGATTGGTGGGCGTCACGTTTTTCTCCATTGCAAAGGCTGTCAGAACACATAATAAACCGGCGATTGCCGCAATAGTCTTTTTCATGATGAATCTCTGAGGTGTAATTTTGACAAATTTTCGACATTGAGGGAGTTGCTGTAGTTCTTATGCAGAAATCGCATATAGCACTGAATGAGACCTTTGCACGGTAAGAATGGTTCCAGACANNCTGAATATTTAGTTGCCACGACTGCGGCTTGATGCGAAAGAATTGGAAATGTTTCGCAGTAAGGAATTCCTCATTTGTAGTTTTTTGCGAACATCATCCCATTGAAGGAGCAACGGTACGCGGTCTATAATTCTTTCATTCTCAATAGCTTGGGCTTCTAAAGCAATTAAGCTATCCTCAGGGCTGGAACTCGAAGATTGGTATCGAGTGTGTTCTTTTTGTATAGCTAGACGGGCCTTTTCTACAGAATTGCTAATTGCGTCATGCGCTTTTGAATGAATTTCGCTAAGGGATTGCATGTATATCCGGGTTGCAATTAAAAGATCAATTTTTTCATCGCATTCCACTAATACAGTTTTCTTAAAATCCGTATCTTCAGTCAAACGTTTTTTATCCGCACATAGTGAAACACCAAACTCTTGGAGACCTTCGGTGGTTTTCTCACTGCCCACGCTCCACCAGTGCAGCGGTATTCCATTATGTTGAACGTGATTTCGCAAAGCCTCCATGAACCGATATCCGAATGCACTATCGTAGGCTTGCTTTAGCCAGGATTTGGCTAGTGCGAATTGATTTTCATCGGCCAAACAATCTCGAACATGCCGCGGGAACTGATCGACGTAAAGCCGAGCTGCGGTTAGCAAATTGACTAAAGCAACATTGAAAGTCATACGAAATTCAAAGTACTCTGAATACTCACTCTGAGTACGAACTTGTGCTTCAACAGCTTGACACACAATTTGTTTTTCCAGTCCCAGATAATTGGAAATCAGAATTTCGTATTTTTCTTCTAGCGCAAAAGCTTCTAACAAAGTGTGCCCAGCCTGGTTAAGGAAATCGAAACATTCCTTATCGATTTCTAGCTCCTGATGCGGATTTAGAATTGCCAAAGTAAGTAGGTATTTCATGTTGCCCAACACATAAGCTATCGATCAGATGGCTCATTGAAAAGTATTCTATTTGAGAATGGATCTATTACTGTGAAGCAACGATCGCCCCATGATGCCTGTTCAATCGTCGGTTTATTGTATTTGTAAGACCTGGAGGTAACTTCGCGATAGAGAGTGTCAAGGTCTCGTACGTTAATGAAGACTTTACTTCCGGGAGTACAGTCTCCAGAATGCTCGCTCAGGTGAAATACGAGATTACCCTTTGAGACCTGCATATAAATAGGAAAATCAGGGCCAAAGCGATGGTGCCAGTCGAGATTCATACCAAGAAACCATAGATAGAATTCCTTGGCCTTGTCTTCATCGAAAATTCGCAAAATAGGTATTGTTTGAAATTCCATGCTCTATGGTTCTGTTGGGTTATCAATAATATAATCAATGACCTATTGCTTATCCGGGGCCGCGAGCTTGCTAATCGATCCGGAAAATAAGCGGGAAAAGAATTTTCAGCCCAACTCAATAAAGTCTCGGTGTCGCTGTGTTTTTCTCATCGAACGATCTCCAATTTTATAAAAAATGATGCCCGAAGAATATCACACTACCGGTGGAAACCGTGACGGTGCGCATTTGCAGTATTCTCCTGATGCTCAAACCACGCTGGAAGTGCTTACATGCCTGTGCTTTCAATGCGTTACTAATGGTTTCCTTTAGATAAAAACCAGAGTTTCCCCAATATACATCGCGTATCGCGATCATTAAGATGGCAACATCTGAACAGTTTTTATAAGGAGATTTAACATGAACGCAGCAAAAGTAACCGCCATCGTTTCAATTCTGTTTTTTGGTTTTATTGCAGCACCTGCATTTGCCGAAGCACCGGCAGCGCCAAGCAGCATTAATTCCAACGATCATGCTGCATTGGCAAATTATTACGAAGGCTTGGCAAAAGAGATTTCCGGAAAATTGGAAGCCTTTCAGCAAGAATTGGATCAGTATGAAGACCATCCGTACACCTATGGCAGACAAGGACAAAGTCTGAGATCGCATCTGCAAGCCAATATCCGTGAATACAAAAAAGAATTGGCCGAAGATTTGCGGGAAGCGGAATTGCACAGAGAAATATTGGCAACAGAGCAAAATAGACAATTTAACAAAGCGGAAGCGGATGTAGGTGGCGCAGTAGTACGCTAAATCCGGTGGCGTCAATGATGTTGTATTAGGTGGTCATTTCGACTGGGAAGGTTTTGTTTATACGCTTCCAGAGTAAGAGATGACCACATTCCAATCCTTCCACTCGGTTAATGTAATTATTAGCTTTCTGACCAACCGGATGGCTGAGAATGTGAGTGCTGCGTAACAAAGCGATTTGTTCGTGCAATCAATTCCCTAGCTTTCCTCCCAAGGTTCTGTCTCCTTTTCCGCCAAATTCCGGCTGCCATGCAGGATGGCAAGGATCAAAATCCGATCAACTTCCAAGCGATACATCACGCGATATCCCTGCACGATGATTTCCCGTAATTTTTGATCTTCGGTTTCTGGAATAATGTGCCCGCTTTCTTTAATAATCTACAATGACTTATCTTCATTAAATTAGCTTATCATTTAAGCTAATCTACTACAGCCCCATTTTTATTCAATGGAGACCTTTGCACGGTGTCATGAGCGGTACGAG